>Ga0308158_10000059_pt1 | contig 283142 bp, 228 predicted proteins | sample PhyBR2_FD_201038 | JGI IMG/M metagenome (GOLD analysis project Ga0308158, IMG submission 201038) | Phyllosphere microbial communities from UC Gill Tract Community Farm, Albany, California, United States - DLSLB.R2 | ecosystem: Host-associated > Plants > Phyllosphere > Unclassified | place...
AATTAATGCCGTCAGAAACAAGATAGCGTTAAGGGTTGCTGCAGTTATAAAAAATCAAGTCAGCTATAAAAATAACTATAATATAGCTGCTTAAAATTTGTTTTTATCATAACAATCATCTCGACCGTAGCGGAGAGATCTGTATATAGATTTCTCCATTTCGCTTTGCTCCAGTCGAAATGACGACTATCTTAAAGCTATGGCGATGTGATTTCACGATTATTGTAATGCTGAATGCAATGAAGCATCTTTTGTAGATATGTTTCATTTGAGGGAGATTCTTCACTGCGTTCAGAATGACACGCTAGAATATTGATCTATCTGTTGGTGTCAACACCAACCGAAATAAAAACTATATATGCTGTTTTAATCTCCATGCCAATGCTTTATTGCTTTCCTTCAGCCCTTATCAGGCGTGTGAGAACACTCACCTCTAGCAAATGTAGGCCGTCATTCCCGCGCAGGCGGGAATCTTAAAGCTATGGCGATGTGATTTCACGATTATTGTAATGCTGAATGCAATGAAGCATCTTTTGCAGAATGTGTTTCATTTGAGGGAGGTTCTTCTCTACCTTACCATTGACAGATATATAAAATAATCGTCATTGCGAGGAGGAACGACGAAGCAATCTTACAACGATCGCTAGTTGAAATTGAAGTATTGCTTACCCTCCCATAGTAGTAAGATTGCTTCTTGCCTCGCAATGACGACTCCGAAGGGACTCTCACTGGTATTGATTTTTATGCAATAAATTATTCCTCAGAATTACATTAAACCTTCGTAATCACGAAAGAGGTTCTTCTGTTATTTTTCCTGCCCAGTTCAGTTTTATTATCCGCAATTGGCTTGCTTGCGCCAAAGCCTTTAAAAGTCAGTCTTTTGGCATCAATCTGGTTTTTAATCAGGTAATCGTACACTGCATTGGCGCGGTTAAAAGATAATTTCTCGTTCAGTTTATCGTCGCCCACATTGTCTGTATGTCCTTGAATTTCGATATTAACCGATTCATTTTGGTGCAGGAACTCAATTAATAAATCGAGCTCAAGGATGGAAGCGGGTAGGAGGTTAAATTTATTGGTGTCGAAAAAGATATTGCGAAGGGTTACGTTACCACCTTGTTTTATTTTTTCGATCTCTACCGTTATCTGGTAAGGTTTGTTAATGTCGGCGGCTTTGAGCTCGAAATTTTCTGAATAAAACAGGTAACCTTCAGCGTTTACATTAAACAGATAATCGCTTCCTATGGGCATTACCGCAAGGAATTCGCCCGTTTCAGGATCGGTATAATCATCAAAAACGGTTTTGTTGGTTTTAAGATCGATTACCTGAACGTTGCTTTCGATGGTTTTTTTAGTGTCTTTATCTCTCACTATGCCTTTAACGTAGGTAATTTTAGCAGGTCTGGCTTGCTCCGGAATGCCAAAACTGTAAATGTCCTGCGCACCAAAGCCATTCTTTAAATTAGACGAAAACAAGCCAAAATTTCCATCGGCGCTTACTACCAAACCACTTTCATCATCGAACGAATTAATGGGATAACCAATATTAACCGGTTTCTGCCATTTTCCGCTGTCATCCATGCGGCTGTAGTAAATATCCTTGTTGCCAAAACCCGGCCATCCATCTGAAGAGAAGTAGAGAGTTTTCCCATCTACATGTAAGAAAGGCGTATTTTCATCGTAAGCGGTATTAATATCCGGACCAAGGTTCACTGCTGGTCCCCACTTGGCGTCGTCGGTAATGGTGCTTTTCCAGATATCGTAACCACCAGACCCTCCGGGGCGGTTGCTGATGAAATACAAGGTTCTGCCATCCGGACTAATAGCGGGTTGCGATTCCCAATATTCGGAGTTTACCGGCTTACCCACATTGTAAGGCTCGCCCCAGTCTTTGCCTTCGCGGTGCGAAACGTAAATGTCGCACCTGCCTAAACCGTCGGGGCGGTTACAACCTGTAAAAAACAGGTATTTACCATCTGGCGAAATGGTTTGTGCACCTTCATTATAACGGGTGGTATTTATTTTGGCTGATAACGGCGTAGCGGAAGTCCAGGTATTGTTTTTAAACTGCGAAGTCCAGAAATCTTCGTTGCCATTAACCTGTCGGGTAAATATCAAGGTTTCGCCATCTGCAGTCAATGCAGGGAAATACTCAGCATCTGTTGTATTTACCCCTTCACCGAGATTGCTAGGCGAATATTTTACTGGTTTTTTAACCGCCGAAATGGCGAAATCGCAATCCAGTAAGTATTTCTTTGCTTTTTTAGCGCGATCGGATGAAGCATCGAGGGCTAAAAAGGTGTCGAAATCTTGTTTTGCCTTGGTGTAATCCTGCGTAGCAAATTCGGTTTCTGCCAGGCCAAAAATAACCTCCGGTTTTACGCTTTTATTAATGAGTATGGCTTTTTGATAAGCTCCTTTAGCTTCGGGATATTTCCGCTGGATTTTGTAAACCCCTGCCAGAACAATATAGGCATTTTGGAATAATGGATCGCTTTCAACAGCACTTTTCAATAACTGTTCAGCACCTGCAAAATCCTGCTTTTGGATTGCAGCACCTGCGTTCTCAAAAGAATTTTGTGCTTTTTTATTGCCCGAGCCTTGCGCAAATGCACAAAAGCTCAAAAAACTAAAACATAGGAACAGACAAAACCTCATACATTAACATTTGGTTATAAAGCTAATGTATTGTTTTTAAGGAATATTTAAAAATTTGTGTGTTTGTAAAGAAATTTCCCACTTTGGATTAGCCATCACATAGTCGATAATCATTGGTGTAATTTCCTTTGATTTTGACCATTCAGGCTGGAGATAAAGCTTACATCCCGGCGATACCATTGCTGCATATTCTTCGGCCCATTTAAAATCGCTTTTATTGAAAACAATTACTTTCAGCTCGTTGGCAAAAGGGGTAATGTCTGGCCTTGGCGCTTTAAATTTTTTGGGCGATAAACAAATCCAGTCCCAGTTGCCCGATAGCGGGTAGGCACCAGAAGTTTCGATAAAGGTTAGAATTCCTCTTTCTTTCAGCTTATTGGTCAGGTAATCGAGGTTGTAAATTAAAGGCTCACCACCGGTAATTACAACGGCTTTACCCGGAAAGCGGTCGGCATTTTCTACAATAACATCCGAAGCGGTTAGCGGGTGCATTTCGGCATCCCAGCTTTCTTTTACATCGCACCAGTGGCAACCCACATCGCAACCGCCCAAACGGATAAAATATGCCGCTTTGCCGGTGTTAAATCCTTCGCCCTGTATGGTGTAAAATTCTTCCATTAAAGGAAGTAATGTGCCGTCTTCTGGAATGTCTTGTTTCATTTTTGAGGATGCAAATATCTTAAAAAAATATGGGGAAGCAGTTCCTATTTCGAAATTTAATAGAAAGATGAAATAATACTGATATTTATTTGCCGTATTTTAGCTGTATGAAGTGGTTTAAAGCCTTAAATAACAATCAGATTCCCCGTGCCAACGACATTAAAACCATTTCGGTTGATGGCAAACAGATCTGTGTAATCAATAATGAAGACAAGCTTATCGCTACCCAATCACATTGTCCGCATGCAGGGGGGCATTTTAGCGGTGGCTGGTGTAAAAATGGTAATTTGATTTGTCCTATTCACCGTTACGAGTACAGCCTCGAAACCGGAAGAGGAGCAGAAGGGCAGGGAGATTATATTCGCATCTATCCAACCGAACTGAGGGAAGATGGCTTGTATATTGGCTTTGAAGAAAGCTGGTGGAGTAAACTTTGGGGGTGATTGGTTTATTAGTAGGTTAACTGGTTAATTGTTTAAATCGGTTAACTGGCTCCAAACTCCAAGCGCCCAACTCCAAACTGTTTTATGGGTTAACTGGTTAATTGTTTGAATTGGTTAACTGGCTCCAAACTCCCAACTCCAAACTAAAACTTTTCGCTTTAGTCTTTAAGCTTTTACACTAAAAAAGCGATCCAAAAATGAACCGCTTTCCAGTATTTTTCGGGGATTGGGTTTTACCTTAAACCTTCCGCCTTATAACCTTCTACCTTTAAGAATATATCTCTTTCCTTGCCGATGCCAATGTATTCTTCAATAAACCTACAATGGTCATTAAACCTACGCCGCCTGGTACCGGAGTGATGTAAGATGATATTGGCGCAACATTGTCGAAATCGACATCGCCATACAATTTAAAGCCCGATTTGGTTTCAGTAGAATTTTCGCGGTTAATGCCCACATCGATAATAATGGCACCTGGTTTAACCATATCAGCTGTAACAAAGTTCTTTTTACCGATAGCTGCTATTACGATATCGGCCTGCAAAACCTGTTCTTTTAAATCTTTTGTACGCGAGTGGGTAAGTGTTACGGTACAGTTTCCCGGATTTGCATTACGGGCCATTAAAATACTCATTGGGCTACCCACAATATTACTGCGGCCAACCACAACGCAGTGCTTGCCGGTTGTATCGATATTGTATTCTTGTAACATGAGCAAAATACCGTAAGGCGTTGCCGGAATAAAGCATGGTAAATTGCGCATCATTCTGCCCAGGTTTACGGGGTGGAAACCATCTACATCCTTGCGGTAATCGATCTTTTCAGTTACTTTTTCAGGGTCGATGTGTTTAGGTAGCGGTAATTGAACAATTAAGCCATCTACATCATCATCCTGGTTAATTTCTTCAATTTTAGCCAGCAGTTCAGCTTCTGTAACCGAGTTGTCATAACGGTGAAGAGAAGATTTAAAACCCACCTTCTCACAGTTTTTCATCTTACTTGCCACATAAGTTTCGCTGCCACCATCGTTACCTACTAAAATGGCAACTAAATGCGGCTTGCGCCCTGTTTTATTCAAAAACTCAGCTGCTTCTTCGGCAATCTGAACTTTAACTTTTTCTGATACGTATTTACCGTCTAATAGTTTCATGTTTAAATATCGGGGTAGCAAGTATAAAGTATCAAGATTTCAATTGCTTGCAACTTGATACTTTACACTTGATTCTATTTTTAGTCTAACTTCAAAACCGCCATAAATGCAGATTGTGGGATTTCTACGTTACCCACCTGGCGCATGCGTTTTTTACCTTTTTTCTGTTTCTCCAATAACTTACGTTTACGGGAAATATCACCACCATAACATTTCGCGGTTACATCTTTACGTAAAGCGCTCAATGTTTCGCGGGCAATAACTTTAGCACCGATAGAAGCCTGGATTTTAATTTCAAACTGCTGACGTGGGATCAGTTCCTTTAATTTCTCACAGATTTTCTTACCGAAATCGTAAGCGTTACTGCGGTGAATCAATGAAGATAATGCATCAACAGGTTCATCATTAATTAACATATCTAAACGAACCAAATCCGATTTACGGTAACCAACCTGATGATAATCGAAAGATGCATAACCTTTAGAAATGGTTTTCAGTTTATCATAAAAATCGAATACAATTTCGCCCATTGGCATTTCGAAAACCAATTCTACACGATCCGATGTTAAGTAGGATTGATTAACAATAATACCACGTTTTTGGATACAAAGCGACATTACCGGACCGACAAACTCAGCCTTGGTAATAATATTGGCTTTGATAAAAGGTTCTTCAACAGAATCCAGTTTGCTTGGGTCTGGTAAATCAGATGGGTTATTTACAACAATTTCGACACCTTTGGTTGTATGCGCAATGTACGATACGTTGGGGACTGTCGTAATTACCGTCATGTCGAATTCACGCTCTAAACGTTCCTGAATAATCTCCATGTGCAACATGCCCAGGAAACCACAACGGAAACCAAAGCCTAAAGCTGCAGAACTTTCCGGTTCGAAAACGATAGAAGCATCATTTAGCTGCAACTTGTGCATCGCTTCGCGTAATTCTTCAAAATCTTCGGTATCAACCGGGTAAATACCGGCAAATACCATTGGTTTAACTTCTTCAAAGCCTTGAATAGCACCCTCAGCCGGTCTGGCAACTGTTGTGATGGTATCACCAACTTTTACTTCTCGCGCTTCTTTAATGCCGGAAATAATATAGCCCACATCACCAGTTTTAACCACATTCCGTGGAGCCATATCCAGTTTCAAAATACCAACTTCATCAGCCAGATATTCTTTACCTGTATTGATGAACTTTACTTTGTCGCCTTTTTTAATTTCGCCGTTTACTACTTTATAATAAGCAATGATTCCTCTGAATGAATTAAATACAGAGTCGAAAATTAATGCCTGTAATGGAGCTTCAGCATCACCAACAGGAGCTGGAACTCTGTCTACAATTGCTTGTAAAATTTCAGGGATTCCCATTCCGGTTTTACCAGAAGCAGGAATAATATCATCACGGTCGCAACCTATTAAATCAATTATCTGGTCTTTAACCTCTTCAGGCATTGCGCCCGGTAAATCCATTTTATTTAAAATCGGGATAATTTCAAGGTCGTGCTCTAAAGCCAGGTATAAGTTCGAAATGGTTTGGGCCTGTATACCTTGCGAAGCATCAACGATCAGCAAAGCGCCTTCGCAGGCAGCAATTGAACGTGAAACCTCGTAAGAAAAATCTACGTGCCCAGGTGTGTCGATCAGGTTAAAAACATATTCTTCACCACCAACTTTATAGTTCATTTGTATGGCATGACTTTTAATTGTAATGCCCCGCTCGCGCTCCAAATCCATATTATCGAGCAATTGCGCCTGCGCTTCACGCTGCGAAATCGTCGCTGTATATTCTAACAACCTATCAGCCAGGGTACTTTTACCATGGTCGATGTGTGCAATAATGCAAAAATTACGTATATGCTTCATCTTTGCGCAAAGATATGTTTTTTAATGGAAAATGTAAGAGGGAAAATGGAATGCTGTGATGGCTGAATTTTTATTGTTTTGGAAAGCAAAAACAGTGGTTCTTCGGCTGTGTTAGCTTTCTTAAACTTTATCCTGACTTTATTTTCAATGCTCTTCCAACGTGAAGTCGGAAGCTGCATTAATTACTGATAAACAGGATAAACACAGATAACATTGATCGATCTGTGTTTATCCGTGTTTAATAAACTAAACCTTGATTTTCTTCCACTTGCCTTTTTTAAACAGGATGTATGCAGCTACAGCGATACCTGCTTCGGCGGTTGGTATTGCTATAAATACGCCTGTTGGTCCCATTTCTAAAAACCTGGCCAAAAAGTAGGCTAAAGGAATCTGGAAAAGCCAAAAAGCAAAAACATTAATTTTGGTAGGTGTCCAGGTGTCGCCGGCACCATTAAACGCACTGCTAAAAACCATGGCTGCACCGTAAATAACAAAACCAATACTTAAAATTTTAAGCGCTTTACTGGCAACGGTAATCACTTGCATATCGGCTGTAAAAAACGCTGCAAACAAATGGCCACAGGTTAAAAACAATACACTCACCACAGCCATGAAAATTATAATGTATTTTAAGGTTTGGAAAACAGATTTTTCAGCACGGTCTATATGTCCGGCACCTAAATTCTGCCCAACCAGGGTGGCAGCAGCATTGCTTAAACCCCAGGCTGGTAGCATAAAGAACATCATTAAGCGCAGAGCGGTTTGGTAACCTGCCGAGCCTGTATCGCCACCTGTAGTGGCCACCAGTTCAGCCAAAAACACCCAGCTGCAACTCGCAATTACAAACTGGAAAATGGCCGGTGCCGCAATTTTTACAATGGCTTTAATCTGCTCCCAATCGGGAATAAAATGACTGATGCTGATTTTTAATGCATTTTTACCGTTAAAAAGGTTGTAAACCTGGTAGGTTACACCCAAACCCCGACCAATGGTAGTGGCAATAGCAGCACCGGTTAAACCAAATGCAGGTATCGGGCCAAAACCGTTGATGAAAACAGGGCAGAGAATAATGTTGGCAATATTTGCGATCCATAAACTTCGCATGGCTATGGCGGCATTTCCGGCACCCCTGAAAATACCATTAATTAGAAACAGCAAAACAATAATGATGCTACCGCCCATCATAATGCGCACGAATGAAGTACCGTGGTCGGCGGTTACTGTAGTTGCGCCCATCAGCAATAAAATATCGCGGGCATAAATTAAGCCTAAAATACTGATAATGAGGTTAACGCTTACGGCAATTAAAATAGTTTGCATACCTGCCTTTGAAGCAGCTTCAGGGTTTTTCTCACCTATTCTGCGGGCTACAACAGCCGTAGCGGCCATACTTAAACCGATAGCCAGCGAATAAATAATAGTTAATACAGATTCTGTTAAACCAACGGTTTGTATCGCGTTACTGCTATTTTCCAAATGGCCAACAAAATATAAATCAACCAGTGCGAAAACAGATTCCATGGCCATTTCAAGCATCATGGGGATTGCCAGTAAAATAATGGCCCTTTTGATACTAATAGCTGTTAGGTCGACCTCGTGGCCCTTTATAGCCTGCACGAGCAGCTCGAAAAAAGAAGATAGTTTGCCCTTTGTCTTTATGGACTGTGACATATAATAAAGTTAAAATGTAATGAATAAACCAAATGATACGCATTACGCGCACATACCTAAAATTAAAATCGGAGGGAATCCTCGGTATTTAGAACCTCAAACGGATTGCAGATACTATCATGGTACTGGTCTTTTTGATAGATCAAAGATAAAGAAAAATTCTAAACGTCAAATTTTGAGGACGATTATTTTAGTTGGTGGTTAATTTTGCCATGGAGGCACGGAACTCACGGATTAATATTTTGATCAAAACGCCTGCATAACTAATTTATACACTAATCCATACGGCTCACAGACCATTGGTTTAACTTTAAAAGTTCTGATGGTTAATCTGTGCAACTAATTTATACACTAATTCATAATCTACGGTTCACAGACAGTTGGTTTAACTTTAAAAGTTCTGATGGTTAATTTGCCACGGAGTCACGGAACTCACGGATTGATATCTTCAAGCAAATGATCTGGGTAATCCAATAAGCCTTTAAATACTGTAAGCTTTGATCATTTCCTCAGTAACCTTAGTGCCTCTGTTGGTATTCAGGTCAATTAATACGTAGTCAAAAATGCCATCAGAAGCTACCTTGCCGGTTTTTTTGTTAATGATTTCGAACTGCACTGAGCAACCTTTTTCGTGCATGGTTAAAATTCCCGTGCGGATCAGCATCAAATCGTTCATCAACAGGGGGCGCTTGAAATTGATATCAACGCGGCTTACCACCCAGCCTAAGCCTAATTTGGTGAAATGTTCCCAAGGCATTCCGTAAAATTTTTCCATCTGCTCGTAACGTGCAGCCAATACATAATCCAAATATTTACTGTTGTGCACATGGTTAAACATGTCTATATCATCCGGACGGACGCGTAACTCGCTTTCGAAGATGCTGTATTGATTCTTTTCCAAGGGTAAATGTTTTGTGCAAAAGTATACAATTGTATATTTTTATTGCTCTTTTTTCGTATTTTTGATAGATGGGCAGGTTAAAGCTATATGACACAAGTATTCCACGCGAAACAATTGTTGAAGCGCGTGAAAGTGTTTATCTAAACCGAACCTCCGTACATAGCTTCTTTGCTGTGTTGCAGCTCAACCACATTTCTGTTGCCATGAATGGTGGTAAGCCTTTAAAATCGCCTCAAGGCAAAGGGTTAGTGATCCGCAAACCGACCGTATAATTTTCTTCTATGTCTTTTGATAAAGAAAATCCTGAAATGCTTTTGTTGTTGGAGACATTTGGGCAGTTTAACGTTAATTATTTGATTGTTGGTGGTTTTGCCGTTAACCGATACGGTTATAATCGCACTACCGGTGATAGATATATCTATCTTAAAGACACAAAAGATAACAGGCAGAATCTGATTTATGCACTTGATAAAATGGGATATGGCAGATACGATATGTTATTGGATGTGCCTATTATTGCTGGCTACTGTGAAGTTTTAATGGATGATGGTATGTATGCAGATTTAATGACCGATATTCCAGGGTTAGATAAGACTAAGTTTGATGAATACTTTGAAATGGCTACAGTAGACGAAATCAATGGTGTTAAAGTGAGGTTTCTGCACTATAATCACTTATTGGATAATAAAAGAGCAACGAATAGACCGAAAGATCAACTTGATGTTTTAGAATTGGAACGTATTAATAAGCGAAATTAAGTTTCTTGCTTTGCCTTAAGTTTTCTAACCCCGACTTAGTAGATGTTCTTTTACAAACCTTATGGGGTTCTCCAGTTAAATTGCAGATTCAAAACCATAAATTTAAATAAAAGATCGTGGCAAGGGCGGGAGTGTAGCAACCTATTAAAAAAAACGGAGATTGATTTAAGAAAATTAATTTATTTCCTGAGGTTCGGATTTATCATTACTCATAAACCTCCATTCTTGTTCATAAAGCGATTTATATTGAACCATTATTTTAATATCAGACTTTTCGACCAAAGGCCCCAGGTATTCATCATCTTTTTGATTAAACTTAATTTTTCACCAACAGGTAGCACTTCATTTTTCCATAAATTTGTAAGCATTACCGCTTTTGTTGAATCTAGTTTGTGATCGGTTTTTATTTGTTTAAGAATTTCGGCTATGTTTTGATAAGGCTTAGACTTATAATAAAATGCATAATCGGATACAATTGCTGGCCCTAAACCTTGGTTTGCAATCAGAAGCTCGTAATGATAGGATTGAACTTTATCGTTGTTTTTTTCTGAAAAGCTGTTAGAATAGCTTATTAATAATGGTTTTACTGATGCATATTGCTGAATTCGTTGTAATCTGGTTTGGTATAATGTTATAATTATTGCGCAAATACTTGTTACAACTGCACATACTCCAACAACGGTATTTAATGATAATTTGGGTTCTTTGCTAACTTTCGGTTTTTGCATCTTGGGGTATTAATGGTGTCTAAGTCCTAAAATAGAAAAACTTCAGGATTCATTCTCATTAACGATTAAATATTTACGCTAATAATCAGGGGATTAAGGGCTGAAAAAGTATCTGCACTGTCATTTGCTTTTAACCAAAAATAGCTTTATCTTTGCGCCACAATTAATTAATTTATTGCTTTAATATTATTCAAGAAATGTATTTAAGTCCAGAAAAGAAAGCCGAAATCTTTAAACAACACGGCGAAGTAGAAACCAACACTGGTTCTGCAGAAGGTCAGGTAGCGTTATTTACATACCGTATTGCGCACTTAACAGAACACTTAAAGAAAAATCGTAAAGATTTCTCTACACAGTTGTCACTTCAAAAATTGGTAGGTAAACGCCGCGGTATTTTGGCTTACCTATACAAAAAAGATATTGAGCGCTATCGTGCTATCATCAAAACTCTTCAGTTGCGTGATATCATTAAACAAAAATAAGCGCAAGTTTATCAGAAAAGCCATTCTTTAGGGGATGGCTTTTTACTTTACTGCAAAAAAAATAGCAGGGGATTATCATAGATAGATTTTTTAATTCTATCTTCGTTTGCAAAAACAAAAACATATATAAACAACGGTGTGTAGAAAGAGGAAAACACACCATAATTCTATTTAAATGAATGTAATAAAAAAATCGTTCGACTTGGGCGATGGCAGAATTGTAGAAATTGAAACTGGTAAACTGGCTAAACAAGCTGACGGTTCGGTAGTAGTAAAAATGGGCGATACCATGTTGTTAGCAACAGTAGTATCAACAGTTGGTGCTAAACCAGGTACTGATTTTTTACCTTTATCGGTTGATTATCAGGAAAAATATGCGGCTACAGGTCGTATTCCGGGAGGCTTTTTACGTCGTGAGGCAAGATTATCTGATTACGAGGTTTTAATCTCTCGTTTGGTTGACAGGGCTTTACGTCCAATGTTCCCTTCAGATTATCACGCTGATACACAAGTGATGATTTCATTAATTTCTGCTGATAAAAATATCATGCCTGATTGCTTAGCTGGTTTAGCTGCATCGGCTGCATTATCAGTTTCAGATATTCCTTTCAACGGTCCGATTTCTGAAGTACGTGTTGCTAAAATCGATGGTAAATTGGTAATCAATCCATATGCCAGTGATTTAGAGCGCGCAACTTTAGAGTTTATGGTTGCTGGTTCGGCTAACGATATCGGTATGGTTGAGGGCGAGTGCGACGAGATTCAGGAAGATGAAATGGTTGAGGCATTGAAATTTGCACACGATGCCATTAAAAAACAATGTGCTATCCAGGTTGAATTAACTGAAGCTACAGGTAAAACTGTAAAACGCGAATACAACCACGAAGACCACGATGCTGATTTAAAAGCAAAAGTTTATGCCGATACTTACGATAAAGTATATGCATTAGCAAAATCTGGTTCGAACAAAGATGAGCGTAAAGTTGGCTTCACTGCAATTATTAACGAATTCTTCGAAGCAATGCCTGAAGATACTGCTGATTTAACTAAAGCAATGGCTAAACATTATTATCATGATGTTCAGTACGATGCGATCAGAAATCTATTGTTAGATGAAGGTATCCGTTTAGATGGTCGTAAAACAACTGAGATCCGTCCAATTTGGAGTGAAGTAGGTTATTTACCTGCAGCACACGGTTCGGCTGTATTTACACGTGGCGAAACACAATCTTTAACCACCGTTACATTAGGTAGTAAAGATGATGAGCAAATGATTGATGGTGCTTTCTTTAATGGTTACCAAAAATTCTTATTGCACTATAACTTCCCTGGTTTTTCAACTGGTGAGGTAAGACCAAACAGAGGTGCAGGTCGCCGCGAAATTGGTCACGGTGCATTAGCACAACGCTCTTTGAAAAAAGTATTACCACAAGGTGAGGCAAATCCTTATACTATCCGTGTTGTTTCTGATATTTTAGAATCAAATGGTTCGTCATCAATGGCAACAGTTTGTGCGGGTACATTAGCATTAATGGATGCCGGTATTAAAATCAAATCTCCGGTTTCAGGTATCGCAATGGGTTTAATTACCGACGAGAAAACTGGTAAATATGCTATCCTTTCTGATATCTTAGGTGATGAAGATCACTTAGGTGATATGGACTTTAAAGTAACTGGTACCGAAAATGGTATTGTTGCTTGTCAAATGGACTTAAAAATCAATGGTTTATCATACGAAGTTTTAACTAAAGCTTTATTGCAGGCTAAAGAAGGTCGTTTACACATCTTAAACGAGATGAAGAAAACCATCAGCCAGCCGAATGAGGATTACAAGCCACATGCTCCACGTATTGTTTCTTTAACTATTGATAAAGAATTTATTGGTGCAATTATCGGCCCTGGAGGTAAAATTATTCAGGAAATGCAACGCGAAACCGGCGCATCTATCTCTATCGAAGAAGTTGATGGAAAAGGTATTGTTGAGGTATTTGCTGATAATAAAGCATCAATTGATGCAGCAGTTACCCGTATCCGTAACATTGTAGCTAAACCAGAAATTGGCGAAATTTACCAGGGTAAAGTAAAATCAATTATGCCTTTCGGAGCATTTGTTGAAGTAATGCCAGGTAAAGACGGTTTATTACACATCTCTGAAATTTCGTGGGAGCGTTTAGAAACCATGGATGGTGTGTTAAAAGAAGGTGATAAAATCGAGGTTAAATTGTTAGACATCGATAAACAAGGTAAAATGAAACTTTCACGTAAAGTTTTATTACCAAGACCTGAAAAACCAGCTGCACCAAAAGCTTAATTAGGTAAATGTCATGCTGAACTTGTTTCAGCATCTTAATAACGAAAACCCTTTCAGTTAGCTGAAAGGGTTTTTTGTTTAATGTGAAACGTTTTCTTAGATTTATTGAGTTCTAAATCGCTTCTCTATTATGAAGAATACCGCACTGCTTTTGTTATTTTTAGTTTTGATTATGGCTTGCAACCAACAAGAGCATAAATCAAAAGGCAACACCAATAAAAAAAATACATCGAGAACCTTCGAAAACAAAGTAATTAATTTCAGCGAAAAAAGCTTGATTGCCTTTATGGATAGTGTTGGAAGGCTTTCAACTGATTCATTGGTGAAAAAAACTTCTTTTTATGCCGATTCTGTGTTTTTAGCTATTCAACAAATTAACCGGAAGTTAAATGAATTAGAATATAGTACATTAAAAACGGCTATTAAACAGAGATCAATAAAGATTGATCAAGCTGAAAAAATCTTTGGTAAAATAGAACTCGACAGTATTTATCTGGGTAAAAAAAATATTCCGGTTAAATTTTATGCTTTTGGTAAGGGGAGTAGAAATAAAAAGGAGTTTGCAATTTCTTTTGATGAAGATCGGGTCCGTGAAAGAACGAATCTTTATTTCTTTAATGCTGATTCACTGCTGGCGAAGAAATCGGTGTACAATCATTATGGTCTTGAACTTAATTATTATACAGATAGAGATGGTAAAACGATTGTTTATTATAGAGAAGATTATATTACAGGTTCGGGGATTTGGTGGAATAATTTAAATTTCTACAAATACTATAATAATCGTTTCATACCTGTATTGAATGAACTTTCTAATGGGAATTCTCAAGATGATATTTGGGGGCCGCGTGTGAAATGGTTGGAGTCTATTAAACTTAAAACTAATCCTTTGACTTTAAAGATGATTTATAATCATGGCTTTCGTGAATGGAAACATAAAGATGAATGGAAGTTAAATGATTTGTTAAGCGATTCGACTATTGTAAAATATACTTGGGACGAAAATAGCAAAACATTAAAAGGAGCTTACGAAAAATCGAAGATTACAAAACCACAAATTTTAACTTATTATGTTGAGGATAATGAGCTGCTATATATAAACGTTTTTTTTGATCTGTTAAAGCACAAGATGAGTAATAGAGAAAAAAGAAAATTAATCTTAACTTATTTAAATACAGTCAAAAACCACGAAGAAGACAGGCATTCCAAATGAATAATATATTTTTAAGCCTACATATAGAAGCTTTTCTTTGACATGAAATGATAACTTGAATGCTTCTCACTAAAAACTTTCATGGTTCTTTTGTAACTTGCAGTATTGCTACGAAAAAGGAAATTCTTACCAATTCGTCATGCTGATCCGATAGTTATCGGATTTATTTCAGCATCTTACCTGTTATTAAGACCCTGAAATAAATTCAGAGTGACGATTGCTTTTAGACTTTGCTTATGCAATATGAAAGCGATTTATTCGCATTATTGAAAGGATTAATACCTAAATATGAAATACATTATAGCCCCATCCATACTTTCGGCCGATTTTGGCAATTTGCAACGCGATATTGAAATGATTAACCAGAGTGAAGCCGATTGGTTTCATGTGGATGTGATGGATGGTGTTTTTGTTCCGAATATATCTTTTGGTTTTCCGATCATGGCTGCTGTTAAAAAACATGCAACCAAACCCCTTGATGTTCATTTAATGATTGTGGAACCTGATAAATATATTGGTGATTTTGCGAAAGCAGGAGCAGACCGCATTACTGTTCATTACGAAGCCTGTACACACTTGCATCGTAGCATTCAATTGATAAAGGCATCGGGCTGCAAAGCGGGGGTGGCATTAAATCCACATACACCAGTTACTTTATTGCAGGATGTAATTGAAGACCTGGACCTGGTGCTGATTATGTCTGTTAATCCCGGTTTTGGCGGTCAGGCTTTTATTCACAACACCTATAAAAAAATACAGGATCTGAAGGCATTGATTAAAGGCATTAATGACGATTTAATTATTGAGGTAGATGGTGGGGTAGGCTTGCAGAATATAGCTGCACTGGTATCTGCAGGTGCCAATGCTTTTGTAGCAGGAAATGCAATTTTTGCCACTGAAAGCCCTACAGCAACCATTTCTGAGATGAAACAATTAACCCATAATAGTGTGAGTATTTAATAGTTTTATTGCTAAATTGTTCTGATGATAATGAGTATTTTTTGCAGCAATAAATGCTGATACTTTTTATTGCCAAACAAATACCTGTTGATACTAAAAATGCTCAAATTACGGCTGCTCTTTCTGCTTATCATTGCCGGTTGCGGTTTAGCTGTTGCCCAACCGCTGGTTAGGGTTTCAGGGATCGTGCAAAATGAAGAAAAGCTTCCGCTGGCGCAAGTTACCGTTATCGTATTAGGACAGGCACAATCAACTGTAACCGACGAATTTGGTGTATATACCATTTATTCAAAATCCAAATCCTTTAGTATTAAATATTCCCTCTTGGGTTATCAGCCCCAAACCATCAAATTTAACGAACGTTCTGGGGCAAGGATATTGCAAAAAGTTAATCTGGTAGCCAATATTAACGAATTGGAGCAGGTAAACATTACCAATAAACAAAACCAGCTTAGCAACGCTACCACCATAAACGTTGCCGATATCGGTGCCATGCCCTTGGTTTCAGGTAATTTTGAAACGATGCTTAAAACCTTGCCAGGGGTATCTACCAATAATGAGTTAAGTGCGCAGTACAGCGTTCGTGGTGGTAATTTTGACGAAAATTTAATTTACATCAATGATGTAGAAATTAACCGGCCTGTACTGATCCGCAACGGCCAGCAGGAAGGGCTTAGTTTTATCAATTCTGATCTGGTTAGCAAAGCAAAGTTCTCTGCAGGTGGTTTTGAGGCAAGGTATGGCGATAAGCTTTCGTCTATTTTGGATATCAGATACGATAAACCAGATAGCAATCAAACCATATTAAGTACCAGTCTTTTAAATACCTCTTTAAGTACGAAACGGGTATTTAAGAACAGTTTTTTACTGGCTGGTTTGCGGTACAAAAACAATACGAGTGTTTTAATTAAGCAGGATGAAAAGGGAAGTTACAATCCCAATTATGCTGATGCACAGGTACTATATCAGTACGATTTTTCGCCCAAATTTAACCTCAGTTTTTTAAGTAATTTCAATAGTGGCCAGTTTAAACTAGTGCCTACCAACCGCGAAACCCAGTTTGGTACTTTAAGCACCACATTGAAGTTAAATGTAGATTATACCGGGCAGGAGATAGACGATTACCAAACTTTTGGCAGCGCCCTTACAGCAACCTACTCGCCGAGACCAAATTTAGTGGTTAAATTTATAAACAGTTATTTTAATACAATTGAGCGCGAACGTTTCGATATTAACGGAAGCTACGTTTTTGCAGAAGTAGACAATAGCTTTTCGGGCGAAAATTTTGGCCCGGTTAGTAAAAACAGGGGCATAGGTAGCTATTATAATTATGGCCGAAACAGCTTAAATACCCAGGTTTTTGCCTCGGAAATAAAAGTTGATCAGAATTTTAACAGCCATGTTTTTTCATGGGGACTTAAATTTGACCAGTCGAAGTATAATGATCAGTTGAATGAATACAACTATACCGATTCTGCTGGTTTTATTTTGCCTAATAATGGTAAAAGCATTGTAATGCAGAATGTAATTAACGTTAAGAATAACCTCGATATCAAAAACTACAGTGCCTATATTCAGGATAGTTACTCGCTTTCCAGCTCGGCTGAGCTACAGCTAGGTGCACGCGCTACTTACAGTTCTTTAAGTAAACAACTCTTAATCAGTCCGAGGATGCTGATTGCTTACCGGCCTAACTCTAACAATAAAATTTTAAGGTTTACGGCTGGCGTTTACAAACAACCGCCATCATACCGTACCATCCGCAATTTCTCGGGTGTTTTAAATATCGATCAGAAAGCACAAAGTTCTTATAATACCTCTTTGGGTTATGAATACGCCTTCGATGCCTTTGGCACACGCTTAAAATTTACTTCTGAAGCTTATTTTAAATATTCCGACAGGTTAATTCCTTACAAAATTGATAATTTAAGGATAAAATACCTCGCAAATGAAATATCGAAAGGCTATGCCTATGGTGCCGATTTTAGTATAGGAGGGGAGTTTGTGAAAGACCTGGTTTCTTATTTCAGGATGTCGGTGATGCATGCCAATGAAGATATTATCGGTGATAGTTACGTGCAAAACGGTACCACCATTTATCCGGGTTATCTAAAACGACCAACAGATCAGCGTTTAAATTTCTCTATTTTCTTTCAGGATAGGCTGTTAAACAGTCCGACTTATAAGGTACACTTAAATGCACTTTATGGTTCGCGCTTACCTATTGGCCCTTCACAAACGCCCAGGTATTCAGATCAGTTTTTTGTTCCATCTTATAAGCGTGTAGATATTGGTTTTTCAAAAGATTTCCTCGATGATGCGGCCCTGCACAAACCGAAATTTTTAGACCGTAATTTCAGTTCGGTGATTCTTTTTTTCGAGGTTTTTAACCTGCTCAATATTAACAATACAGTTTCTTACTTATGGCTAAAAGATGTAGACAATGTGCAGTACGCCATTCCAAATTATTTAACAGGCAGACAATTCAATTTAAAGCTGATTGTTAAACTGAAAAATAATTAAATAAGTGAACTGTTCCTTCATAACAAGTGATTGAAGCGACCTTGTAGCTCAAAATCTGCTGAAAAAATCAAACCATTTAAGCTCAAAAAACAGCTTTTGTATTGTATTGGTTCAGTGTTTTTATGAGGTTACAGATCTTATTGCAAAAACTGCAACAAAAACATCAATTTTAGTCTTTTTTTTAACAATATTTAATTTTTTATAATACGATTTTGTGGGCATAACTGCTTTAAAAATTTTACATTTACGCCTATAAAACATTATATAATAAGATGAAGCATAATTTTGGCGCAGGCCCTTGTATTTTACCTCAAGAAGTGTTTAAACAAGCAGCTCAGGCTGTTTTAGATTTTAACGATGGATTATCGATTTTAGAGATTTCGCACAGAACAACCGAATTTGAGGCAGTTGTTGCAGAAGCTGATAAATTGGTAAAGGAATTATTAAATGTGCCATCGGGATATTCCGTTTTATTTTTACAGGGAGGTGCAAGTTTACAGTTTGCAATGGTGCCAATGAACCTATTGGGTGATGGACAAACTGCAAGTTATTTAGATTCTGGTGTTTGGGCCAGCAAGGCTTTAAAAGAAGCTAAATTAGTGGGTAATGTAAATGTAGTGGCTTCTTCGAAAGATGCTAATTATACCTTTATTCCGAAAGATTTCGAGATTCCGGCTGATAGTGCTTATTTCCACTACACTTCGAACAATACCATTTACGGTACTGAACTTTTCGAAACCCCTAAAACCACTGTTCCGGTAGTTTGCGATATGTCATCTGATATCATGAGCCGTGTGATTGATGTTTCACAGTTCGATTTAATTTATGCTGGTGCACAAAAAAATGTGGGTCCGGCAGGATTAACCATTGTGATTGTTAAGGACGAAATTTTAAATAAAATCGACCGTAAAATTCCATCAATGCTGAACTATCAGTCTCATATCGATAATGGTTCGATGTACAATACTCCACCGGTTTTCTCTATCTACGTTGCTTTATTAAACCTGCGTTGGTTAAAATCAAAAGGTGGTGTTGCTGAAATCGAAAGAGAGAACAAGCAAAAAGCCGAAGCACTTTACAGAGAGATTGATCGTAATCCATTGTTTAAAGGTACTTGTGCATTGGAAGACCGTTCTAAAATGAATATTTGTTTCGTGATGGAAAATGCCGAACTGGAAAAACCATTCCTGAAATATGCAGAAGAGCAAGGTATTGTAGGTATTAAAGGCCACAGAAGCGTTGGTGGTTTCCGCGCATCGATGTACAATGCTTTACCAATTACAAGTGTACACGCTTTAATTGATGCCATGCAGGCATTTGAGGAACAACAGGCAAAAGTAAATTAATGTAAATTGTAACCACAGATGATCGCTGAGATTATTTAATCAATGTAATCTCTCAATCTGTGTAATCATATATAACAATGTTTAAAATATTAGCAAACGACGGAATTGATCCGATCGGAAAAGAATTATTAGAAAAAGCAGGTTTCCAGGTAGATACCGAAACTATTGCACAAGATCAACTGGCTGAAGCTTTAAAAAACTATGATGCGATTACAGTTCGTAGCGCTACAAAAGTTAGAAAAGAGCTGATTGATGCCGTACCGAATATTAAATTAATTGGTAGAGGTGGTGTAGGTATGGACAATATTGATGTAGAATATGCACGTAGTCAGGGTATTGCGGTTGTAAATACGCCTGCAGCTTCTTCTTTATCGGTAGCCGAACTGGTATTTTCTCACTTATTTACCGGCATCAGGTTTTTACAGGATGCTAACCGTAAAATGCCTGTTGAAGGTTCAAGTCAGTTTAATAACCTTAAAAAAGCTTATGCAAAAGGAACTGAATTAAGTGGTAAAACCATTGGTATTATCGGTTTCGGTCGTATTGGCCGTGCAACAGCTAAAGTTGCTTTAGGTTTAGGCATGAATGTTTTGGCTTACGATTTATATCCAACTGAAACTGAAATTACTTTAGATTTCCAGGGAGGTCAATCGGTAAGTATTCCAATTAAAACTGTTTCTTTAGACGAAGTAATTACCGGAAGTGATTTCTTAAGCTTACATACACCATTTGCGGATAAGCCGATTTTAGGTGCTGAAGAGTTTGCTAAAGTGAAAAAAGGTGTTGGTATTGTAAACTGCTCACGCGGTGGAACAATAGATGAGCCTGCTTTAATTGAGGCATTAAACTCAGGTAAAGTTTCTTTCGCAGGTTTAGATGTTTTCGATAACGAACCTACACCATTGGCTGAAATTTTAACACACCCTAAAATCTCGTTAACACCGCACATCGGTGCATCAACAAACGAAGCTCAGGAGCGTATTGGTTCTGAATTGGCTACCTTGATTATCGAGCACTTTAAGAAATAATATATAGCAGACCTTGCAGGTTTTTAAAACCTGTAAGGTCTTTTTAATCCAGCGCTTTTAATAAAGCCCAGTAGCGATAACCTAAAATCGCCTTTTGCCACGTGCGCAGCTTATTCGGATCTTTTTTATACAAACTGGGTAAAACAGCATTATTAATTTTAACCAGGATTTTAAACAGCGCTTTTTTCATACTTTCTATATTGCTGTAGTTTTTTATTAAAGAAATAGAAGCCGCCAGCCATTACCAAAATTAAAAATACCACAAGGTAATTAACCAGGTTTTTACCTTTATCCCTTTTGTCGGCAGCTAACTTTAACTGCTCATTCTGATCCTGTAATTTTTTGATGGTTTGCATGTAGCGCTGTATACGCTCTTCTGAATGATCAGAAACGGCTATTTTCTGTTGGTTCTGAAGATCTTTGTAGTCCATCAGTACTTTAAGCTCGGTAAAAATGTTATTATCGGTTAAAACAACCTGACGCAGAATTTCGTTGGAATTTTTAATGTCGCGCTTGGTTTGCCAGCCAAAAATCCCTGTACGCTGGTTAAGGCTTTCATCGTACTGACCAAATTTAGCACTTCGTTCGGCCAATAGTGAATTTATTTTGGCCCGTTGGGCAGCATAAGCCGTGGTATCTTGTTGCGCAAAAAGCTGAAGATTGGATAAGAGGACAAAAAGTAGGTAAAAATATTTCTTCATCTGCTATAAACGTGAAAAAGAGTGAACTTGTTTTATTTTCCTAAAGATGCGTTAAGTGAGCTTTAGTCTTTCCGCTTTAGCGTTTATGCTTTTGCCTCTCAGCTTCCGTCTTTATGCTTTCAGCTTCTAACCAGCCTTGGAATGAAACTCCACCCTTACAATATCGCCCAGGTGTAAGCCTAACAAACCACTGGCTTTACCTTTATTAATGGCAATTTCGAGGTGATTACTAATACCAAAGAGGCAAAGTTTTTCACCTTCCTGTACTTCGTTGTAATGCCAGCTCAATTGGGTAATGGTTTCGCTTTTTCTAAAATGCAGCGTAAAATCGCGGTTTTTCTGTATGCGGGTAAAGAGATCTTTGGTAATGTTGGTAATTACGTTGCAGAAAGTATCGATATAAACTACACTTCCACGAATCACATCTTTCTCAATAACAGGATGTAAAAGCATTTTTTGCTCAATCTCTGCTACAGGCAAACCAATATCCTTTAGCTTACCACCTTTAGCCAGGTGTGTTGCAGCTTTTACAAAAATATCAACAAGAGGAAAGTGGAGATATTTCAAATCCTGCATAATATTCAGCTCTACCACATCTTCCGGATGTTCATCAAAAAGCAGGGAGAAAATACCATTATCGGCACCTACAAAATAATGATCGCGGTGCTTTACAGCTATGTATTTCGTGTTTTCACTATACACAGAATCGATGCCGATTAAGTGTACCGTATTTTTTGGGAAATAGGGATAAGCGTTCTTTAAAACGAAAGCTGCGTAAGAAATATTGAACGAAGGAACTTCGTGGGTAATATCAATTAAATTAACATTAGGCATAAGACTCAGCAGACTACCTTTTAGTGCACTCTGGTAAAAATCTTTTGAACCTAAATCTGTTGTTAAAGTAATTATCCCCATTAAAAATTCATTATTATTGCTTATTCTTGTGTACAGGCCTAAGCGTCTGCAAATATTCAAATTTTAATTAATATACCCCGATAACTTTTTAAAATACTACAGTTTGAACGAATTAAAATTAACTCTGGATACCGTAAATCCTGCTCACTTTTGGGGGCCGAATAATGAGAATTACGAAATGATTAAAGGTGCTTTCGCGAAGTTGAAACTTGTAGCGAGGGGAAGTGATGTTAAGGTTCTCGGTGATGAACAGGAACTTAAGTCTTTTGAAGAGAAGTTTAACCAGCTGATCGCCCATCTCGAAAAATATAGTTCGCTAACCAATAACGATGTAGAATCGATACTGGGAGCGAAAGCAACAAACCTGGCAAAAAAAGATGCCGAACAGCCAACCGGTGGCGGCGGAGAAGTGATTGTTTTCGGTACAAACGGCTTATTGGTTAAGGCCAGAACGGCTAATCAGCGCAAAATGGTGAGCAGTATTGCTAAAAATGATATTCTTTTTGCCATCGGCCCTGCCGGAACCGGTAAAACCTACACTGCAGTTGCTTTAGCGGTAAGGGCATTGAAAAATAAAGAAATTAAGCGCATCATTTTAACCAGACCGGCTGTAGAAGCAGGAGAGAACCTAGGCTTTCTTCCGGGCGATTTAAAAGAAAAGATCGATCCGTATTTGCGTCCGCTTTACGATGCGTTGGACGATATGATCCCCGCTGAAAAGCTGAAGTTTTATATCGAAAACCGTACGATAGAAATTGCTCCTTTGGCATTTATGCGTGGCCGTACGCTTGATAATTGCTTTGTAATATTGGATGAGGCCCAAAACGCCACCGACATGCAGTTAAAAATGTTTTTAACCCGTATGGGTCCGACTGCTAAATTTATCGTTACCGGCGACGTTACCCAGGTCGATTTACCGAAGAAACAGATGTCGGGCTTGTTTAATGGCTTAAGGATATTAGAAGACATTAAAGGCATTGATATTATTTATTTAAGCGGAGAGGATGTAGTTCGACATAAACTGGTTAAAGATATTCTTAAAGCTTATGGTGATATTCAGTAAACGGATGATGTAAGATGGATGATGTAAAATTTAGGATGTTAAAGCCTTCAAAACCATTATCCATCTAATATTATTATTATGGAAAGTATATATTTACAAAATAACCTAAAACTTTCTTTCGAGAAACTGCCACATACCATTCGTGTAATCATTTCGAAAAACAATGAAGAATGGGTTTGTAAAAAGGAAAGGCTTAGAAAGCTGCTCGAATTTGTTAATATTGATGAGGCACACATTTTTAAAGGAAGGCTTCAGTTGATTAAAATGAATGATCATATCACGCTTCAAGTGAAAAATGAAAATATCAGCACCATTTTGACAAAGACTTTTATTGAGGTTTTAAATAAGCTGAAATGAACTTAATCCCGTAGCTTATTAATTGCGGCTTTTTTAGTAAATTATATCTTCGGACTTCTAACCCCAGTCTTCGGACTTTCCATCTTTTTTCCTATTTTTACCCCCTCATGAAAGCACTTAAAGAAACCCATTTTAATTTTCCAAATCAGAGCAATTTTTACAAAGGTAAAGTTCGCGATGTGTATACTATAGCTGATCAGTTTATGGTAATGGTGGTATCAGATCGCATTTCTGCATTTGATGTGGTATTGCCAGAGGCTATTCCGTTCAAAGGACAGGTGTTAAATCAGATTGCAGCCAAGTTTTTAGCCGCTACACAGGATATTGTACCCAATTGGGTTTTAGCTGTGCCAGATCCGATGGTAACTATTGGCCGCATTTGCGAGCCTTTTAAGGTAGAAATGGTAATCAGGGGTTATTTAGCTGGTCACGCATGGCGCGAATACAGTGCTGGTAAACGTTCTGTTTGTGGTGTTTCTTTGCCTGATGGTTTAAAAGAGAACGATAAATTGACTCAACCAATTATCACCCCAACTACTAAAGCAGCTGTTGGCCACGATGAAGACATTTCGAAAGAAGATATTTTAGCCAAGGGAATTGTTTCTTTAAGCGATTACGAACAATTAGAACAATATACTTACGCACTTTACCAGCGTGGAACTGAGATCGCTGCAAAAAGCGGATTGATTTTGGTAGATACGAAATATGAATTCGGTAAGGCAGATGGCGTAATTTATTTGATTGATGAAATCCATACACCTGATTCATCACGTTATTTTTATGCAGAAGGATATCAGGAACGCCAGGATAATAATGAGCCACAAAAACAGCTTTCGAAAGAATTTGTGCGCAAATGGTTAATCGAAAACGGCTTTCAGGGTAAAGACGGGCAGGTAGTGCCAGAAATGACTCCGGAAATTGTAAACTCTATTTCGGAGCGTTACATCGAACTTTACGAAAAGATTGTAGGTGAGACCTTTATAAAAGCAGATGCAGATGCCATTTCGAGCCGCATCGAAACTAATGTTTTAAAGGCACTTGAAACACTTTAATTTTCGAAAGAAATTTATACATTAGTGCAATAAAGATTAGAGAGATGAAATTTTCAGTAGATAAACACGACAAATATGTAAGCTTAAGGTTGGAAGAAACCAGGTTTACAAATGATAATGCACCCGGTTTAAAATCTGAACTGTATTTGCTTAATGCAGAAGGATTTAAAAATATAATTGTTGATCTTAGCCATGTTACGGAGTGTAATGATGCGCAGGATTTAAGCTGTTTATTGGTTGGCGACAGGCTTTGCAAAGCGGCTGGTGGATTGTTTATCGTAACCGGAATTAGCGATGAGCTTGCTACAATTGTAGAATTATCAAACATATTTCAGTCTGTAACGTTTGTTAATACATTAGAAGAGGCAACCGATTTCATCTTTATGGATGAACTGGAAAAAGAATTCAGAGGCGCTAAATAATCTATATTATCCAATAATATTATAGCCTCGTAGTTTTTCAAAATCTACGAGGCTTTTTATATCTCATCGTTATGAAATTTGAAGTTACCATTTTAGGAAGCAGTTCGGCAACTCCTGTTTTTAACCGGAATCCATCGGCACAGCTTTTGAATTGTAACGAAAAATGCTATTTAATTGATTGTGGTGAAGGCACTCAGCAACAGCTGGCTAAATTTAATTTGAAGGCCGCCCGCATCGATTATATATTTATTAGTCACCTACATGGCGATCATTACTTTGGTTTGATCGGTTTACTTTCCAGTCTGCATTTAAACGGCAGGATAAAGCCAATGCAAATTTTTGGGCCAAAGCCACTGCTCGAAATTCTCGAAATCCAGTTTAAATATTCAGATACGGTTTTGCGCTACCCGATAGAGTTTTTTCCGATTGAGGCAGATGAACCGAAACAGATTTTCGAAAACAGCGACCTGATTGTAAAAACAATTGTCTTAAATCACCGTATTCCCACTACAGGCTTCCTTTTTCAGCAAAAGAAAAGGCAACGTAAACTGATTAAGGATAAGGCCGAAAAGGTACCGATGGCTTATTACACCGCTCTGAAGAAAGGAATTGATGTAGAGCTGCCTAACGGAGAAATTTTAAGAAATGAAGATTATACTGTAGCTGCCGATCCGCCGAGAGCATACGCTTACTGTTCTGATACGTTATTTGATGAAAGTTATTTTCCGACGATAATGGGCTGCGATACGCTTTATCACGAAGCTACCTTCATGCACGATTTATTGGATAGGGCGAGAGAAACGCATCATACTACTGCTCAACAGGCTGCTGAGGTGGCTAATATCATTGGCGCAAAGAAATTGTTGATCGGCCATTTCTCATCGCGCTACAAAACCTTACAAATGCTCTTCGAAGAAGCTCAGGCCGGTTTCGAAAATACAGAGCTGGCAGTGGAGGGGAGGACCTTTCAGCTTTAAGGGGGTTACCCAATTTAATTATACGATAACTGTGCTGATCTCTTTAAATCTGTGGGAGGGTTAAAGTGGTTTCCCGCTGATTACGCAAATTCCGCTGATTAGTTGTTTTAAGATACTCAGGATTTTCGGGCCTACAGTTAATTTAATCTGCGCTGATCTCTTTAAATCTGCAGGAGATTTTGTGGTTCCCGCCGATCACGTAAATTTCGCGGTTGGTTAAGTAATTATTAGTACTTCTAATATGTATATCTTCATTTCTGATTTGTACTCCGTGTTTCTGTGGCAAAAATTAAGCATAAAAAAAAGCCCTGAATTTCTCCAGGGCTTCCGAATTTATAAAAATTAATTACTTGTCTTTTTTGTTGCCACCTCCAAACACCGAGAAGTGAACATAACGCTTCGGATTGGCTTTTAAGTCGATCATTAAAGCATCCAGGTTTTTAGAAGCATTATTTAAGTTTTCGTACATTTTATTGTCGTTCAACAACAAACCTAAGCTTCCTTTACCGTCTTTAATACCTGAAATTACACTTTGTAAATCGGCAATGGCGTTGTTGGCGTTATCTAATGTTTGTTTAAAATTAGCAGCTGCAAATTTATCGGTAACGGTGTTAATGTTGGTTAAGATATCGCTAATCTTTTTATTGTTGTTGTTCAGGTTAGCGGTAATTCCTTCCACATTTCTAAAAATAGCTTCAATACGGGCACTTTCAGATCCTACCAAACCATCTACTTTTTTCGATGTGGTTTCTAGTGAAGCTAAAGTACCAGCAATACTGTTGAAGCTTTTGTCAACATTTTTCTGAAAATTAGGATTCAGGATTGAGTTTACACTGCTTAAAATAGAGTCCATTTTACCAATAATCAATTCAGCTTTCTTTTGTACCGGCTGAACCTGCTCCATTAATCCTTTTTCTACATTGGCATTTAAAGTATAACCATCTTCAGCCATTTTTTTTGAGTTACCCAGCGACATTACAATGGCTTTGCTACCCAATAAATCGGTTCCTTCTAAACGGGCAATACTGTTTTCCGGAATTTCGTATTTACTATTGATGCTTAAAGTGGCAATGATAGTTCCGTCGGTTTGAAGCTCGAGCTTTGCCACCCGGCCAATCTGGTAACCATTAATCAGGATGGGTTTAGATACAGTTAAACCATCAACTCTGGTGTATTTTGCAAATAAAGTGGTTTCGTTTGAGAAGATAGAATTCCCTTTTAAAAAATTATATCCAATTATTAATAAAGCAATGGCAAACGCAGCTAAAATACCTACTTTGGTTTCGTTCTTAATCTTCATGTTGTTTCTTTAATGGCTACAAGTCTTGTTATCGATCTAAACTTGTTAGAGCGTAATTCATTTTTAAGCTAAACTTTATAAATACACAAAGCCAGCATTAATTGTTTGGTAAATGTTTTATATTTCTGCAAAGTTAAAATAACTATCATTTATAATGCCACTTATTTAACTTCGATATTCTTTTTATAGGTTTTTATTGCATCCACAATAGAATTCGCTATCTCACTCTGGCCTTTTGCTGAGTTAATGTATTTCTCTTCTTCCGAATTTGAAATAAAACCAACCTCAGTAAGTACAGCGGGCATTCCACAACGTTGTAATACCAATACGCCTTGCTCTTTAACCCCTCTGCTTAACCGCTCATCCCTGTTGATGTAGCTGTTCTGGATCAATTTGGCAAATTTAATACTTTTATCACGAAAGGTATTTTTTAGTAAAGATAAAAGTATAAAGCTGGCCGGATTGCTGGGATCGTAACCATCGTATTTGGTTTTATAGTTTTTTTCGAGTTTGATATCGGCGTTTTCACGGATAGCAGCATCCTGCTCTTTCAAACGGTGCGAGCCGGCTACCAATGTCTCTACACCTTTTATATGTTTATTGCCTGGTGGCATGGAATTACAGTGAATGGAGATAAACAAATCTGCGTTAGCCTCATTGGCTATTTCTGCACGTCTGTATAAGTCAACATCAATATCTGTTTTTCTGGTGTAGATGAGCTTAATTTCTGGTAATTCTTCTTTTAAGAGCTCGCCCAACTTAAGCGCTACTTTTAACGAAACATCTTTTTCTTTTGAAAAACTGCCCGAAGCACCCGGTTTACGGCCGCCGTGACCCGGATCAATTACAATGGTTTTAATTTTGTAACCCTGCGCAAATGTGTGTGTAACAGCTACTACCGAAAGAAAAAATAGGCTAACCAGAAGTTTAATCTTCATTTAATTGGGTTTGTTAAAATGATGTTTCAGCTATACGCCTGTAATTTTTAATTGCCTTAATAATACCATCAACTATCTCTTTTTGTCCTTCGGGAGAGTTCATATAATCTTCTTCATCCGGATTACTCACAAAGCCGATCTCGGTTAAAACTGCCGGCATTGCTGCTCTGGCCAGTACTGCGAGGCTTTTTTCCTGTACACCACGATTAATACGGCCAGCATTAACGTACTCTTGTTGAAGCATTGAGGCAAACTTTAAACTCCTGTCCCTGTTGGTTTGTTTCATTAAAGATAACATAATATCGCTTTCGGGCGTATTGGCAATAAAGCCTTCGTAGTTTTTTTGGTAGTTATCTTCCAGAAACATCGATGCATTTTCACGTTTAATTACTTCGTCCTGCTCGCCCAAGCGCCCTGTTCCCGATACAAACGTTTCGGTACCACGGGTTGAAGTGCTTTTTGAAGTAACCGTTCTGTAAACCGGAACTTTTCTGCCCCTAACTTTTTTATAATAATCAACCACCCGCGAAACGCGAACCGGCATATCGTTTAAGTGGATAGAGATAAAAAGATCGGCTTTTGAGTTGTTCGCAATATTAATGCGCTCATAAAGGGGAATAAATACATCCGATTCTCTGGTGTAGATCACTTTGATGTCTTTCAGGCTATCCTGAAGTGCCCGGCCAAGGTTTAAAGCTGTTTTCAGGGCTACATCTTTTTCCTTCGAATAAACGCCATGTGTAGCACCGTCTTTGCCGCCATGGCCCGCATCAATTACAATTGTTTTAATTTTATATTCCTGTGCAAAGGCCTGATTATCAAAGGTGTTTGATAGCGTCAGACAAATAATAAATGTTAAAATGGATTTAAGATACATCAATGGTATATTTTTCACTAATTTTGAACGTTTTTGATTAAACATTTGTGCAAAAATAACATTCAAATACGAATTTGAAACTTCTTAAGAGCTCTATTTTACTAATTTCTGTCATTTTATTAACACACGTTGTTAGTAAAGCTAACGCATTTTCTCATTTTTCATTGCAGCAAATCATTAAGCAAGACACAACTAAAAAGGATACAACCCAGAAAAAGGGCAAAAACAACAGTAGTATCGATCAGAAAGTCGAGTACAAAGCCGAAGATTCGGTGAAAATGAGTGCCGACAAAAGTATTGTTTATCTGTATGGAAATGCCCGGGTTATTTATGGCGATTTCGAGCTCGATGCCAGCTACATTAAATACGATAAAAAGCAAAATACCATTTTTGCTACCGGAGTAAAAGATCCGAAAACGGGGAGGTATACTGGGAGGCCGATTTTTAAATCAGGTGCCGATGGAACTGCTATAGCCGATTCTATTTTTTACAATTCGGAAACTACACGAGCCAAAGTATATGGCGTTTTTTCTGAGCAGGAAGGCGGTTTTTTCTCTGGCGGACAAAGTAAAAAGCAGATAGACGACGAATTGCACATTAAAAATGTAATGTACAGCACCTGTAATTTACCGCATCCGCACTTTGGTTTAATGATTTCTAAAGGGGTGGTAACCGAAAAGCAAATTATCACAGGTCCGGTTTATATGGTTATTGAGGATATTCCAACTTTTTTTGGCCTTCCTTTCGCATTTTTTCCAAAGCCGAATAAACGTACTTCAGGTGTAATATTACCCACACCGGGTGAGGATGCAACCCGTGGATTTTTCTTGCAGAATGGTGGTTACTATCTGGGTTTAAACGATTACTGGGATGCCAAAATAATGGGCTCTATTTACACCAATGGCTCTTACGAAACCAGTTTATTAAGTAATTACACCAAACGGTACAAGTTTAACGGTAACATTAACCTGTCTTATTCAAGCTTTAAAGATGGGTTGGAAGGAACCGAAGCTTTTAGAAACCCAACCAAAAACTTCAGCATTAACTGGAGTCACAGTCAGAATGCCAATGCTAAGCCGGGTACTACTTTCAGTGCCAGTGTAAGGTTGGTATCGAGCGGTAAAAGAGGATATTATAGAAATACGGCCGCAGGTACTTCGTACGATATTAATGCCATTTCTACCAACTCAACCAGTAGTAGTATCAGTTACGCCAAAACATTTTCAAATAACATGAACTTGTCTTTGGCTGCATCAAGTGACCAGACATTAAGTACCAGAGCCATATCATTGCGCTTACCAGAACTTACATTCAACGTTCCTACATTTAACCCTTTTAATCGGAAAGATGCCGTTGGAGAACAAAAATGGTATCAGAAAATAACTGTTGGTTATAGCTTACAGGGAACAAACCGGATTGATACTTTCGATAGTTTACTTTTTGATAATGATGGTTTGAAACGTTTAAGAAGCGGGTTTGCACACAGTATTCCGGTTAACATGTCGTTTACAGCCTTAAAGTACTTAAACTTTAGTTTGGGCGGGACCTATAACGAAGTATGGAATTTCCAGAGTGTAAACAGACGATACACGCAGTTTGCCGATAATACTTATACCTTTAGAGAAGATACGCTTAGTGGTTTTAAGAGGGCGGGGAGTTATAGTCTTTCTACCAGTATGTCGACCAAGATTTACGGCAGAAGAGATTTTAACCCGCAGGGTAAAATACAGGCCTTAAGGCATGTAATGACGCCGAATGTTTCTTTCTCTTATTCACCCGATTTTACTAAGGCCGGAGCGGGACCTTACAGACCAGCTATCGACCAAAATGGAAACGAGATTTTAACCAACGGCTTGCCATTAAAATATTCTATTTTCGATGGTATGGCACAGCCGGGATCTTTCGGTGGGCCAAATGCTTCAATTGGTTTCGGGATTGACAATACGGTAGAGTTGAAGGTGCGAAATAAGAACGATACAACCGGTACAGGATCGAAAAAGATCCCCATTATACAAGGTTTGAGTTTTAGCGGATCATACAATTTTTTAGCTAAGCAATACAAGTTATCTACCATAGGTTTTAGTGGTCGTTCGCAGTTTACAGATAAATTGGGGATCAACTACAATGGTACTTTAGATCCTTACGCGCTAAAAGACACAACAGTAAATGGGCAGAGCATGAAAATAAGAGAAGACCGCTTGTTTTACCAAAAAGGGAAATTCTTGCCACGGCTTACAAATTTTGGTTTCTCTTTCGACTATAGCTTAAACCCAGAAGCTTTAAAACGTAAAAATGAAGCTAACGACAAATTAGGAGAAGCAGCCAATAAAAAAGGACTGACTGATATTCAATCGGAACAATTGGCCGCAATTAGCCGCGACCCGAATGCCTTTGTGGATTTTAATATTCCGTGGAATTTTTCGTTTTCATACAGTTTCCAGTATTCAAATGATGGAAATATTAGTACGATTTCCAATACACTTAACTTTAATGGTGATGTTAACTTAACTCCTAAATGGAAAGTTACCTTCAACTCAGGTTACGATTTTAAAAACAGAGGCTTAACGCCAATGAATTTGGCCATTTACCGCGATTTACATTGCTGGGATATGAGTGTTAACTGGGTTCCTTATGGTGCTTACAAGAGTTATTCGGTAACCATTAAAGTAAAAGCATCGATACTACAGGATTTGAAATTGAGCAAAAGACAAGGTTTTTACAGCACATACCAATAAATTTATGCTAGCCGAAATTATTACCATTGGCGACGAAATTCTGATAGGCCAGATTGTAGATACCAATTCTGCATGGATGGCCCAACAGCTAAACCTAACCGGAATTTCGGTAAAACAAATCACTTCGATATCTGACGACGAACAACACATTCTGGATGCTTTAGCCCTGGCTGAACAAAGAGCGGATATTATTCTTATTACGGGCGGTTTAGGACCAACTAAAGATGATATCACAAAAAAAACACTGGCCAGGTATTTTAACATGGGCTTTAGGCGCGATGAAGGTGCCTTAGAAATGGTGCGTCAGATTTTTGAAAAATTTAAACGCCCCCTAATTGATGTTAATATTCAGCAGGCCGATGTACCGGATGGTTGCGAAGTAATTGTAAATAAAAACGGAACAGCGCCCTGCATGTGGTTTGAAAGAAACAACAAAATCTTTGTTTCTATGCCTGGTGTTCCATTCGAAATGATGTACCTCATGGGGGATGAAATTCTTCCCCGTTTAAAACGCAGGTTTGAACTTCCGGCCATTGTACATAAAACAATTCTTACAGCAAACATCGGCGAATCATTTCTGGCCAAAGAAATAGAAGAAATTGAAGATGCATTACCGGCTCACATTAAGCTGGCCTATTTGCCCAAACTAGGGCAGGTGCGTTTGCGTTTATCGGCGAAAGGCGATGATGAAGCTAAATTAAAAACTGAGGTGGAAGTTTTTGCCAAACAGATTATGGCAAAGGTGGATAAATTTGTGGTGATCGATGAGGACATTCCTTTAGAAAAGGCCATTCTAAACATCATGAATGACCGTGGCCTAACACTGTCTACCGCCGAAAGCTGTACCGGTGGATATATTGCTCATCTAATTACCCAACATCCGGGCTGTTCTTCAGTGTATTGGGGCGGTGCGGTTACCTATGCCTACGAGCTCAAAGAATCTGTGCTTGGTGTAAAACCAGCTACACTGTCTACATTCGGGGCAGTTAGCGAAGAAACGGTAAAGGAAATGGCAGAAGGGGCTATCCAGCACTTTAAAACCGATTATGCTATTGCAGTTAGTGGAATAGCCGGACCAGATGGCGGAACAGCAGACAAACCAGTTGGCACGGTTTGGATTTCAGTTTCTTCGAAAGATAAAACCGTAGCTAAACTGTTTAATTTCAGCAACAAACGCCTTCAAAACATCGAACGTTCGGCAACTGCAGCATTAACCATGTTATTAAATCTACTTAAAGAAACAGTTTAGAAGGAATAAAAACTGTATTTTTGTGGCGTTACCAATATAAAATACTGTAATTTAATATGGCTCAATACGAACTATTGTTACCAAAAATGGGTGAAAGTGTTGCGGAAGCAACGGTGATTAAATGGGTAAAGCAACCGGGTGATGCTATTGATTTAGATGATACCATTCTGGAAATCGCTACCGATAAGGTAGATTCTGAAGTTCCTTCGCCGGTTGCGGGTAAATTGGTTAAACAATTATTTAAGGAAGACGAAGTTGCCCAGGTTGGTGATGTAATTGCGATTATAGAAACCGAAGGAGGATCTGCTTCTCAGGTAGAAGAAATTGCTGTTGCCGCTCCGGTAGCAGAAGAGAAAACTGAAACGATTCCGGGGATTGAACAATTGCCGGTGCAAAATACAAGCCAGCAAGCCGATTTTAGTGCTGCAGAGCGTTTTTATTCACCTTTGGTTAAGAACATTGCCGCACAGGAAAATATTTCGCTTGCAGAGCTTGATGCAATTAAAGGCTCTGGTGCCGATGGCCGCTTAAATAAAGACGATTTATTAAACTATATCGCCAACAGAAATGGCGGAAGCGGTGTTAAGTTATCAGCTACCATAGCCATAACGGCACCACCTCCGGTTGAAAAAGCAAGCGAGAGCAAGCCAAATACTCAGCCCTTAGCACAACCCTCTGGCGCAAGTAAGCCATCTACCACATCGGTAAGCGGTGGTGATGAGATTATTGAGATGGACAGGATGCGTAAGCTAATTGCCGATCACATGGTGATGAGCAAAAGCACTTCGCCACATGTTACGTCATTTGTTGAAGCCGATGTAACCAATATGGTTTTATGGCGTAATAAAGTGAAAAACAGTTTCGAAAAACGCGAAAACGAGAAAATTACTTTTACGCCGATTTTTGTTGAAGCCGTTGCAAAAGCAATTAAAGATTTCCCGATGATTAATGTTTCGGTTAATGGAACACAGATTATCAAAAAAGCGGATATCAATATTGGTATGGCAGCAGCATTGCCAAGCGGAAACCTGATAGTTCCGGTAATCAGAAATGCCGATCAGTTAAATATTGTAGGTTTAACCAAAGCCGTAAATGATTTAGCCGTACGTGCCAGAAACTCGAAATTAAAACCCGACGAAACCCAGGGTGGAACCTTTACTTTAACCAATGTAGGTAGTTTTGGCAATGTAATGGGCACACCAATTATTAACCAACCACAGGTTGCTATTCTGGCTGTGGGTGCTATTAAAAAGAAACCTGCAGTATTAGAAACCGAGCACGGTGATGTAATTGCTATACGCCACATGATGTTCCTTTCATTGTCATACGACCATAGGGTAGTTGATGGTTCGTTGGGAGGTATGTTTGTGCGCAGGGTTGCCGATTATTTAGAGGCCTGGGATTTGAACAGAGAGATATAACAAGTTTTCAGTTAAAAGTTTTCAGTTGGCATAACGCCAGCAATCTAAACCTTTTACCAGTTTAACCATTAAAGAATGTTAGATTCAATTTTAAAAAAGATAGTAGCCGATAATGTGTTGCATGCCAAATGGTTAAATACATTGTCTTACATGGAAAATGCAGGTGCTAAAAAGATTTCAGCATCCGAGCATAAAGAAAATGTTAATCTCATTATTCTTAAACATGCTGCCGAAGAACATCGCCATGCCTATTACCTGAAAAAGCAGATTGCAAAGGTTGATGAAGCCTTTTGTAAAACTTATACCAATGCAGAGCTTTTATCGCCCAACAACACTAAATATTATTTGCACGCTCTAGATATTGCGGTTTGCCGTTACTTGAAAGCAGCGTTTAATCTTTCTGGTTACGATTTAAAATTTGCAGCTTACCTTTTTGTTACTTACGCAATAGAGGTTCGTGCCGATGAGCTTTATCCAATTTACCAGGCGGTTTTAGATGAGGCGAAGAGTAAGGTAAATGTAAAGTCGATTATTTTAGAAGAAGAGGGCCATTTAGAGGAAATGATTAATCAGCTGGTTAACTTTTCACCTGACTGGGAAAATCACGCCGCTGAAGTAATTAAAATAGAGAAAGACCTGTTTGATAGCTGGGTAGCTGCTTTAAATGTAGAGCTGCCGGTAAATGCTTAATTGATATAGCATTGTTGCAAAATTATAATTCTGAACAGTCAAGTTTTAAAAAAACTTGACTGTTCTCGTTAAAACCAATTCCATTTACCATTGTTTCTAAATAAAAACAAGTAGTATGTCTAAATTCTCCGATTTAATCAATGGCGAAAAACCCGTTTTGGTTGATTTTTTTGCTGAATGGTGTGGTCCTTGCAAATGATGAAACCCGTTTTGGATCAGTTAAAGTCGCAGGTGGGCGATTCTGCATCGATTATCAAAGTAGATATCGATAAAAACCAGCCTGCGGCAGCAGCCTTTAATGTGCAGAGTGTGCCTACGCTGATTTTGTTCAAAAAAGGGAAACCTGTTTGGCGCCAGAGCGGTGTGGTGCAGGCTGCACAGTTGAAGCAGGTTATCGATCAGCACGCTTAATTAAACCTCTACAACGGTTTTGGGTGTTACAGCAAATATCCTTTCGTTATTTTTAGGGTAAACGGTATACAAGCCTGTAAACAGGCTAAAAGCAGGCAAAACAGCATAACTGCTGCCAAAGTAAAAACAAGGAAATTTGAGCCGTTGTTTAGCCTTACCTACTATGGTTACACCCGGATGGATGTGCCCGCTAATGGGATAAAGTTCAGCTGCATCATTTTTAGGTGCATCGTGAATGAAGCAAAATGGCCCTAAGCAATAACTGGGATCGTGTATTTCAATTCCCATTTTCGTATAATCTGCATGGGCCAGTTTATCGTGATTCCCTTTTACGAGCAGTAATTTTAAATCAGGATATTGTGCTCTCCACCTCGAAAAATCATCAATATCTGTGTTTAAACCATGATGAAACATGTCGCCGGTAATGAGTAGGGTTTGGGGTTGATATTTTCCAATTAAACCACTTAACCGTTGCAAATCGCTCAGGGCAATGGTAGCTGGCACTTGCACTCCGGCTTGCCTGAAATGAGCAGACTTTCCTAAATGTAAATCGCTTATGGCTAAAAGTTGGTGGCCAGGTAAAAATAAAGCCCGCTCTTTATCTAAAATCAGTTCTTCTCCGTGGCTTGTAATGGTCATTAATAAATATGTGATAGTGTTACCATTTAAGAAATATAATAACTTATAAGGCGTATTGCCCTAAACTTATATTTTCTCAAATGCCCTATATAGTTAAAAATATTACTTAATTTTTTCTGATTCTGCTTTCATCCTTGCAATGCGCTGCTCCAGTTCTTCCGAACTCATATTTTCCCGCAAACTATCTACCTTAATCGGAAAAGAAAGCGGGGTAAAGCTTTTCGGGTGGGTAATTACAATTGCGCCATATTGAATTCTTTCCAATGCAGCGGCCAATCGCGGTTCTTCCAGTTGCTGATAAAAAACTTCATCGTATGCTTGCCGTAAAAGTAAATTATGTTGGTCATAATCACTAAAAACATTAAAAAATAAACCTGCCGATGACTGTAGATGTTTATTGGCCACATATTTTCCGGGGTAACCCTGAAAAACCAAACCCGAAATGCAGGCAATATCGCGAAATTTCCTCCGAGCCATTTCGGTAGAATTGATGCTGAGGGTGATGTCTTCCGTTAAATTTTTAGGCGAAAAAACTTCGTAAGCAATTGATTCGTCCATCGGTATTTCTGTTTCACTGAGCAGCTCAAATCCATAATCGTTCATGGCAATAGAGAAACTGATGGGCAGCAATTTGCTCAGGCGGTAAGCTACAAGCGCAGCAAGCACTTCGTGTACCAGCCTTCCTTCAAAGGGATAGGCGAACAAATGGAAACCTTCTTTGTTGTTAATCAGTTCGATTAGTAATTCATCGTTACGCGGCACATGCGAGCGTTTTTCCTGCAATAAAAATAGGGGGTAAACCGAATCCAGCTCCTCATCCTGATGGGTTTTATCCAGTGCTTCATTGTATTTCTTACGTAAAACCGAGCCTAAATTTGACGACAAGGGCAACCTGCCGCCATTCCAGCTCGGCGATATCGCATTTTTTTGTTTGCTGTTGCGCACAATTACCGTCATATCCTTTACATGGATAAATTCGAGTACGCGACCAGCCAGTCTGAAGTTATCGCCTGCCTTTAGCCGGGTTACAAAATATTCTTCTACCATGCCAATGTAGCCTCCTGAAAGGAATTTTACCTTCAGCATGGCATCACTTACAATGGTTCCGATGTGCAGGCGATGGCGCATGGCGAGCTGACGGCTTTTTACTTTCCAAAGCCCGTCTTCATCCTTAGTTACTTTCTTAAATTCGTTATAGGCACTTAAACTATCGCCGCCTGAGGTAATAAACTGCATTACCCAGCCCCATTCCTCAGGGAGGATCATTTTAAAAGCATGGGTGTTTTTAATCTCATTGTAAATCACCTTGTCGTCAAAGCCATCGCCAATAGCGAGGGTAACCAGGTATTGTACCAACGTATCAAAAACCATAATAAAGGGTTCTCTGCTTTCTATATTGTTGGTTTTGGCGGCTTCTTTTATTGCGGCGGCCTCTACCAGTTCCAGCGCATGGGTAGGCAGGAAATATATTTTAGAGGTTTCGTGAGGCGAGTGTCCCGACCGGCCGGCACGCTGTAAAAAACGGGCTACACCCTTGGGCGAACCTACCTGTACTACCGTATCAACAGGCTTAAAATCTACCCCTAAATCTAAGGATGAAGTGGCGATAACAGCTTTTAACTGACCCGTATGCAAAGCATCTTCAATCCAGTTGCGAAGCTCGAAATCTATTGAACCATGGTGTATGGCAATGCGTCCGGCCAGTTCGGGTTCAATATTGAGCAGATGCTGGTACCACATTTCCGATTGGCCGCGGGTATTAATGAAAATTAGGGTTGTTTTGCTTTTTTCGATAATCGGCAATAGTTTGTAAGCCAGCTTTAGCCCTAAATGCCCTGCCCATGGGAGTGTTTCAATATCATCCGGCAGGATAGATTTAATCAGGATTTTCTTTTCCAGGTCAGCCTTAACAATAATGCGTTTGGTGTTGATATCAGGTTCTAAAACATCCAGTGCTTCTTCAATATTTCCAATGGTAGCAGATATCCCCCAAACCCTTAAAAACTGTTGTTTTTCCTGCCTTTGTAAGCCTTTAATGCGCGAAACAGCCAGTTCAACCAGTACCCCGCGTTTACTGCCTAATAGCTCATGCCATTCGTCGGCCACAATGCATTTCAGGTTTTTAAATAAAGTTGATGATCCTTTTTGGGCCAAAAGCAAATGCAGGCTTTCAGGGGTAATCAGCAGGATTTCAGGCATCGATTTTTTTTGCTGAACTTTTTCCGCTTGACTGGTATCGCCATTTCTTACACCTACATGCCAGTCTAGTTCCAGTTCCAGTAAAGTTTCGCGCATCGCCCGGGCAATATCTTTAGCCAGGGAGCGGAGCGGGGTAATCCAGATCAGTTGCAACCGGTCTTTTGCTTTTTTATTACTGCTTTCGGAGGCGTTCATGGCCTCAATTACAACTGCCAGAAATAAAGAAAAGGTTTTGCCGAAACCAGTAGGGGCATTTACCAGGCCACTATAACCATTAAGATAATACTGCCAGGCCGCTTCCTGAAACTGAAACGGCCTGCGCTTATGTGTTTTAAGCCATTGTTTTATCTTTTTATAACCTTTGGTTTTGGTTTGGTCCATTGTTTAATTTTTTATACAAACTTTGCATGTTTTTAAAACCTGTGAGGTTTAAGCGATTAGATTACAAAGTAGATTGCAGCAACTGCCTTAAATCTTCCAGTGTATTAATTTCTGCTGCTTTTTTATCTTTTCTCCACCGCAATATACGGGGAAAACGCAAGGCTAGTCCTGCTTTATGTCGTTTGCTTTCGGCAATACCTTCAAATGCAATTTCGAAAACCAGTTCGGGTTTAACGGTACGCACAGGGCCAAATTTTTCGATGGCATTACGGGTTACAAAACTATTAACCTCTTTAATTTCTTTATCGGTTAAGCCCGAATAAGCTTTGGCTATGGTTACAAGATTTTCGCCATCGCGTACGGCAAAAGTATAATCGGTAAAGAAATTTGCCCTACGGCCACTTCCTTTCTGCGCATAAATCATTACAGCATCAACGGTATATGGGTTGATTTTCCATTTCCACCAATCACCCCGTTTACGGCCGCTGTGGTATAACGAATTAAGCTTTTTGAGCATAATGCCTTCGCTGTTTATAGCCCGAGAAGTTTGTCTTAACGCAGCGAGTTCTTCCCATGTGCTGCAATTTATAACCGGGGAGAGGATTACCACGCTTTCACCTAAATTGCCAATAACACTGTTTAAAACTTGTCTTCTTTCGCTTAGCGGTTGTGTTCTAAAATCCTGTGCTTCGTATTCCAGTAAATCATAAACAAAAAAACCGATAGGAGCGTCTTCCAGCTGTTTTTTGTTAATTGTTTTACGGTTCAGTCGTTGTTGCAATGTGCTGAATGGCAATACTTTTTTATCTTGTACGGCAAGTATTTCTCCGTCTAAAACGATTCCATCAGGCAATGCATCAGCCAAAAAATGCAATTCGGGGAATTGTTCGGTTACCAGTTCTTCGCCACGGCTCCAGATAAAAAGCTCGCCATTTCGTTTTATAATTTGGCCACGTATGCCGTCCCATTTCCATTCTGCCTGCCATGCCGTAATATCGCCCAGGTTTTCGGGCTCCTGCTCCAAAGCATAAGCCAGACAAAAAGGGTATGGCCAGGAACTATCGGTATTTACATGGATTCCATTAACGAGCTCATGGAAAGTAATTTCGTAAGGGTTCCATTTCCCCATAATACTGTGCATAATCTGCGCACTATCTAAACTGCTTTGTTTAGCCAAAGCATTAACCAGCATTTTGTTTGAAACGCCTATTCTGAAATTTCCGGAAATCAGTTTGTTAAAGATAAAGCGTTCCTGCGTTTCCAAATGGTTCCAGGCATTTAAAATGAAAGCCTTTTTGGTATCATCGTCTTTTCCTTCTAGGCTATGCAGGTCTTCAATCCATTTGTAAAGCTGTAAATCGGAAGTGTGTTGTGCAGGCGGCAGGAGGAGGGCAATGGTTTCGCTTAAATCCCCCACATTGGCATAGCTTTCAGAAAATAACCATTCTGGCGTTTGGGTAATTTCGATTGCCCAATATTTAAGCAAGGCTGATTTGATCGGCCTTTTTGGCTTTTTTCCGGTAAATAAAGCAATTACCCAAACTTTATCTTTATCATCAGCAGTGTTGAAATAATGAACCAAAGCTGCTATTTTATCATTGGTTTTGTTGCTGAGCTCGAGCTGCTGAATCAGTTGTGCGAAATGTTTCATGGTAATTTACTTTCGTTTTGCCCGGCTAAATCAACTTTGTTTTCTTCATCATCTTCCTGCCCGAATTTGGTCAGTACTTCACTGGCTTCAATACCTTTCTCATTTAAAAAACGGCTAAATGCAGCTGTAAAACCATGTGTTACATATACCTTTTCGGCTCCGGTTGCGGTAATGGCTTCCATGAGGCCAGTCCAATCGGCGTGGTCGCTCAGTGCAAAACCTGCATCAGCACTCTGCCAGCGGCGATGTGCCCTAACCTGCATCCATCCAGAACAGATGCCTGTAACCGGATGGGCTAAATTTTTGATCCATCGGCTATCACGCATAGCAGGTGGAACAATCACAATTCCTTTTTGCAAGGCTTCTTTAGTGGTTTCCGGTACTATCCTGATGGTTTCGGGTAAATTTACACCCGCATTTACAATTACCTTGTTCAGGTTAGCAATACTGTTGTGCACATATATCGGAACGTTGCCCGCCAGGTTTTTAATCAGACGTTGCGCCTTGCCCAAACTATAGGCAATTAATACACTTGTTCGTTGCTGGCTGATATTATCGCTTACCCAGTTTTGAATGCCGTTAAAAACCACTTCTTGTTTTTGCCATTTGTAAACCGGTAAGCCAAAAGTACTTTCAGAAACAAATGAGTGGCATTTTACGGGCTCGAAAGGCGTAGTAATGCCATCATCTTCAATTTTATAATCGCCCGATATTACACATATTTCACCCTTATAAGCCAATCTTACCTGTGCCGATCCAATAATATGCCCTGCCGGGAAGAATGAAATGTTTACGCCATTGCGGGTAATACTTTCTCCGTATTCGAGCGTTTCTACATTTAAGTCTTCACTAATTCTGCGTTGAATTATAGGCTTGGTAAGCGTATGGCAGAGATAATATTTGTTGCCAAACCGAACATGGTCACTATGTCCGTGTGTGGTTACAGCGTAATCTACAGGCCACCAGGGGTCTATGTAAAAATCTCCCTGCTTGCAGTAAATGCCTCTTTTGGTAAATTCAATTAGTGCCATGCCTATTTAAACAATAAATGTATCAATTGGTTTTAGTTTAATATCGGGTAATTAGCCGATAAATTAAAATATCGGGTAATTAGCCGATAAATAGAAATATCGGGTAATTACCCGATATTGTTTGTTGTTTCTAATTATTTTATCGATATTGGTATTATGATTTGCATTATAACAGGCGATATTATAGGCTCACGTAAAATAAAAGACACCTGGTTAGCAAGCTTAAAAGGGGCGCTAAAAGTTGTTTCGGGTAAGCATAACAGGTGGGAGATTTTTCGGGGCGATAGTTTTCAGGTAGAAGTAAGTGCAGCTGAAGCACTGAAAACAGCCATATATTTAAAGGCTTGTATCAGGTTAAATAAAGCGGCAGATGTGCGGATGGGCCTGGGGATTGGTGCCGTGCAAGGCAAAAGAAAAAAACTGACGGAAGATAGCGGTGATGCCTTTGTGTACTCAGGTGTTGCCTTTGATAGCTTAAAACAGGTAAGGCTGAACCTGGCCATTAAAACCGGTTCTGCTGATTTTGACGAAGAAATAAATACACTGATTAAGCTCGCCCTCATCGCCATGGATGGCTGGGGCATTGTAGCTGCCGAAATGGTTAAATTGGCGCTGGAGCATGAAAATATATTGCAAAGCGAACTGGCTGCGATTTCCGGCAGAACACAATCATCGGTTAGTGAAGCTTTAAAGCGTGCTCATTTTGCCGAAATAATGGATATGGATAAGTTGTACCGTAAAAAATTGAACCAAATGTTTTAAAATAATGGATATCTACCTCATCAAGCTTATTATTGCCCATCTAATTGGGGATTTCTTTTTACAGCCAGGCTCCTGGGTTGAAGAAAAAGAAATAAAGAAACTTAAATCAGCCAAGCTTTACCTGCATGTAGCCATACATATTGCGTTGATATTCCTGATATTTTTAAGTTTTGGCGTATGGAAAGTGGCCTTCCTGATAGGAGTAATTCATTTCGCAATTGATGCACTCAAATTACTGTTTCAAACAAAGAAAAATGCCCGTCTACTGTTTTTTATCGATCAGGTGTTGCATTTCATATCTATTGTAGCAGTATGGCATCTGTTTTATAAAGGAAGCCTGGATATCAGTTACCTGAACGAAACCAAAACCTGGATAATCATTTCGGGGGCGCTGTTTTTAACCATGCCTACCTCCATTACCATGCGGGTTATTATTGCCCGCTGGATTCCGGATAACCAGCCCGACAGCCCAAAATCACTGCAGAATGCTGGTAAATACATTGGCATACTGGAAAGAGTATTGATATTTGTATTTATATTAACCAAGCATTTTGAAGCAGTTGGCTTTTTGCTTGCAGCAAAATCTATATTCAGGTTTGGCGACTTAAAGGAAGCCCACGACCTTAAATTAACTGAATATGTATTAATCGGAACCCTGCTGAGTTTTGGGATTGCTATCGTAACCGCTATGCTAACCCAAATGTTTGTGATATAAAAAAAGCAGCCCGAAAGCCGCTTTTTAAGTTCGATTATCTGTTATTTTCCTCCCGGAGGGCAGTTTTCTTTTAAAAACTTGGTGTAAGTTAACGATAAATGCTCGCTGGTTCCATCACCTTCAGAGATGCTGTGTGTGCGGTTTGGATAACTCATTAATTGAAACACCTTTCTGTTTTTAATTAACTCATTGATCAGCATTTCAGCGTTCTGGTAGTGTACGTTATCATCGCCGGTACCATGGATATATAGTAAGTTACCTTTCAGGTTTTTTGCATGTGTAACCGGTGATCCTTTCACATAAGCTTCTTTACTTGGGAAAGGTGTGCCCATATAACGTTCCTGATAAACATTATCGTAGGTTAACTGATTACCCACTGCTGCAATGGCAATACCTGTTTTGTAAATTTCAGGATATTGGAACATCAGGTTCAGGGTAGATGAACCACCACCGCTCCAGCCCCAAACAGCTACACGGTCTTTATCCATAAAAGTATTGGTAGCCAGTAATTTCTTGGCAGCCATAGCCTGATCGCGGATATTGATTACCCCAATATTTTTGTAAATTCCCTTGTGCCATGCGCTTCCTTTTGGTACTGGTGCGCCTCTGTTATCCATTGAGATATAGATGTAACCATCCTTCGCCATATCGCCGGCGTATAAGAAGTTTCTTCCTGCACCATAAGTATCAAGTGCAGTTGCCGAAGCCGGTTCGCCATACACATAAAATACAACAGGGTATTTTTTAGATGGGTTAAAATTATCAGGCTTTTTCATCCAGCCATCCATTTCTACGCCATCTTCGGTTGTTACTTTAAAAAACTCTACTTTATTTTTTTGTGCCTCTTGTTTTGAAAGCTGGGTGGTGATGCTGCCATCCATAGTAAACGGATTACCAGTTGTAAAATTCATCCACTCTGTAATTGGCCTAACAACAGCACTGTTGTACGAATGACGGGCAAATGCCGCATTTGGAGAAATATCGTAATTGTGTGTACCAGGCAAAACCGAAGGGCTAACCTGTTCTAATTTTCCTTTTCCATCCAATTTAGTTTTGAAAAGGTATTTCTGCGTGGCATTTGTTGGAGAGGCCAGGAAATAAACCATGTTGTTTTTAACGTCAATTAATTTAACATCAATCACATCATAATTTCCTTTGGTAACCAGGGTTTCTTTTTTGCCATCTAAACTGATCCTGTACAAATGGTTCCAGCCGTCTTTATCAGATACGATGGTAAACTCTTTATTGTCGTTTAACCATTTCCACTCGTCTTGCGCATCAATCCAGGCTTTGGCTTTTTCGGTATAAACAGCTTTTGCTGCACCGGAAGCGGCATCGCAGATAAATACTATACTTTCGTTCTGCTCGCGGTTAAGTTGCTGTAAAATAACGTTGTTGCTGTTGGGCACCCATTGCATACGTGGAATATAGTGCTGAACATTATCGCCCGGTACATTTAACCAGTTGGTTTTAGCGGTATTGATATCAACTATCCCAACTTTACAGGCCGATGGGTTTTCGCCAACTTTAGGGTATTCAACCGGGATGGTATAAGGATAAATCGAATCGGTATTATTGATCATCAAAAAGTTTTTGATTTTAGTAGCGTCGAGCTGCCAGTAGGCAATCGATTTTCCATCCGGGCTCCACCTGAAACCATCGCGGCAATCGAATTCTTCTTCGTAAACCCAGTCGAAAGTACCGTTAATCATGCGATCGGTACCATCCGTAGTTAAGGCTTTCGCACCGGTACCATCGGCATTTTCTACATATAAATTGTGTTTGCTAACGTAGGCTACTTTACTGCCATCGGGCGATAATTTGGCAAACATTAAAGAAGATGCCGGCCTGTCTTTTCCAATTTGTACAATCTTATTGGCAGTTAAATCGGCCAGCCAGTAATCGCCACGTGTATCGTAGCGCCAAACTTTTTTGCTATTGGTATAAATTAATGCTTTTGTACCATCGTCTGATAACTGAAAGCTTCTTACGGCAATAGCATCGTTATTACCTGCAGGCGTTAATAAGGCTCTTGAAATAATTGTTTTTCTGTCGCTTTTAGGAAGGGTTATGGAAATAATTTCTCCGCCGGCGATCTGATAGTAGGAGTTACCATCTTTTGCCCAGTTAATGTTTTGGGCACTTACATCAATTACAGCACATATTGCAATGCAGGTAACTGATAATCTGAGTAATAGTTTTTTAATCATATAAAGTTAGGTCATAAAAAAAGCTTTTTAACTTTTGGGCTAATTTAAATAAAAAGCCGTCAGTTAAAAAGCTATTAATTAGCTGTAAATGGTTAATTATTCACCACCACCTTGCATTTTTGCTAAATCTTCCATTGTAACTACTTCGTATCCTGTTGGAACTTCTTTCGAAATTGGGCCAACTTTACCTTCTGCTATCGATTTTAAAGTAGTAGTAGTTTCAATACCTCTTTGAACCAAGGTGTATTTTACCGGGAAAGCTGCTAAACCAGGGAAATAGTTTTGAGCACCTACATTTGGTAATTCTACATCTTTAGTTGCCCAAAGCTCGTGTGAAGCACCTTTATCATCTTTGTAAGTGTATTTTTCTGCGTTAAAGCCACCTACAGTTTGTTTTTCGCCTGTAGCTTTGAAATCAGAAAACTTTGGCAATCCGCCCATTGCTTTTTCGATATCTTCTTTTGATTGTTTAACCGCGAATTGTTTTTGGGCAATTGGCACATCGATTAAAAGTAAACCCGTTTTATCGTTGTTGTCTGATACAATTCCAATTAAAGCCGGACCTTGCTCCATTTCAATTTTAGTTAAACCATTGTTGAATTTAACCTTTAGTTCTGCAGGTGGTTCTTGTCCGCCCATAGCCGATTTTTGTTCCTCAGTTAATTTGTATACCAAGCCGTAAGTAAGCGTACCTTCGGTCATTTTCTTTTGCGCATGAGCAATTACAGCACTACCTACTAAGATTAAAGCTACAACGCTTGTTTTGATTGATTTGAACATGTTTTTATTTCAGTTTAGTTTTTTACCAGTTAATTTTTTCTTTTTTTAGAAATGAAGCAATTCCTTTTTTAAAATCTTCACTTTCTCTAACCCGGGCATTGATTTGAACTGCAGTTTCCAGGCTTTTTTCCAATAAAGGGTTATTTGTTTGACTAATAAGTTGTTTGGTAATCATTAATGAATTTCCAGAACTTTCGTTACACAAACTTAATGCAAAATCTTTTACTTTTTGATGAATATCTGTTGAATTTGTTACAAAGTTGATCAAATTATATTTCTGCGCCTGCTCTGCAGAAAAGGTTTTTCCGGTAAGTAGAATTTCCTTAGCAATGCTTTCGCTGACCTTCTGTTTTAAAAAGCAAGAAACAATAGCCGGCACAAAGCCAATTTTAACTTCGGTGTAACCAAAATTGCTTTCAGGAGTGGCAAAAATAATGTCGCAGATGGTAGCCAAACCACATCCTCCGGCAATGGCGTGCCCCTCAACCTGCGCGATAACCACTTTTGGCAAATAATAAATGGTGGTGAAAAGCTTTTTCAGGTTGTTAGAATCGGCTACATTCTCTTCAAAAGTATTGTGCTGTAGCTGCTGAAGATATTCTAAATCGGCACCAGCGCTAAACGAACTGCCGTTTGCGTTTAAAATTACCACTTTAACCAAATCATCTTCTGATGCTTTTATAAAGGCTGAAGTAAGTTCGCCGATGAGCTGTGGGTTTAAGGCATTTCTTTTTTCAGGCCTGTTGATCGTAATTGTTGCAATTCTTTCAGCAACATGGTACAAAACCAGATTTTCCATGTTATTGGGTTAGTTGTATCAAATATGCTTTATTTTTCTTTAAAACATAGGCATCTTTTCTGTTTTTCTGTAATTGTTTGATCCGATAATCCTTATTGGTTGCATCGATTAATAAGGTTTTAAACCGGATATCCGTAGAGATGCTGTTTAAATCGAACTTACTGTTCGCAGTAAGCCAGATGGCAGAAAAAGAACCCGAACCTCGCAATTGCCTATAGTTTAGTTGGTTGTCTATCAGCAGGATTTTGTGCTGATAAAACACAATCTGTTTATCCTTTAGTATGAAATGGTTGAGAAGGGTATCTTTTTTTAAGTTAACAAAGCGGATGTGATTAATTTGCATCGACATCAGGGCAGGTTTAATGAAAAAACCAAAGCTTTTGTCTGTTTCTTTTAAATCGGTAACGAGGATGGTTTCCTTTCCCCGGGTAAAAGCAGCCGCATAGTTTTTTCTTAATGAAAAGAAGAGAATATGATGTTGTTGTGAGGCTGTTAAGCTGTCATGAGCGACGAGTGATTGATAACAGGCAAAAAGGGATAAGGAGGAAAGGATAAACCTTTTATTGAATTTGGCGAGACCATAAATGAATAAACACAAACTAAAGCTCAGCAATATCAATTCAGGTAAAGTAATGTAAATGGAAGAAAAAGTTGCAAAAGGCAGATTGGCTATCCACTTTAGCACTGAATTGGTGAGATTGATTAACCCTTCGAACGCAGGAGCTAAAAAACTGAGCCCCGGAATTAATACAGCAATTCCCAAATACATCATCAATACCAGCGGCAGCGTAATAAAAAGATTTCCAAAGAGGAAATAAAGCGGAAACTGATGAAAGTAATAGATGCTTAAAGGGAAAGTAGCAATTTGTGCGGCCAGCGACATGGCTATAAAATTCCACAACTTATCAAGCCATTTATTTTCTACATAAAGCAGGTTATATACTTTTGGCTGTAAATAAAATAGTCCGAACACAGCTAAATAGGAGAGCTGAAAACCAACATCCCAAATAGGGAAAGGATTATAAATTAGCTGGCAAAAGGCTGAGAAAGCCAAAATATTATAGTTGTTTGTGTTTTTGGATAATGTTTTAGCGGTGATAAACACGCTGATCATAATTGCCGATCGGACTACAGAAGGAGATAAGCCTGTGATTAAAGCATAACCCCATATTAAGCCGCAAATTAAAACGAGTTTAGTGATTTTTAATCTTCGGTTGCGATTCAGGAAGAGAAATATAAAATCCAAAACCAAATAAATAATGGCTACATGCGCTCCCGAAACTGAAAGCGCATGTAAGGTACCTGTGTTGGCGTAAGCAGCTAGTGTTTCCTGGCTTAAATCGGCACGGTAACCCAAAATCAAGGTCGATGCCACCGCAAAAGCCTCATCACTTTTAATCAGCCTTCTAAACTTTTGTATTTGTTCTTCTCTTAAAGTTAGTGCAGATTTAATAATGAAATTGCCGCTATTCTTATTGGTTTTAATGATCTGACCTTGCTGTACAAATGTTTGCTGGTAAATATGCTGTGTGGCCAACCACGACCTGAAATTAAATTCAGCCGGATTATACGGAGGATCTATTGCTGCAAATTGGGCAGGTACGATAATTTCGTCTCCATATTTTAGTTGTACAGGCGCTAAACTATCAAGTCTTAAAGCAACGAGCAACCTCCCCGATAATTTAAACTGTTTGCCGTTTGAGTAACCCGCTATAACCTTCGCTTTAAATCGTAAGATGTTGTGGTTTTGCTGAGGTTCGTCATTTACCCAAATTTTTAACTGTTTGCAATGTTCGTTTGTGAAATGGCTCTTGTTAAGTCTTTCGTTGTTTAGCAGGCTGACAGAAGCTCCCAGAAAGAAAATCAGCAACAAAACTAAAACCCCAACGATTCCTTTAAAACGGTAAACATTTAGTCTTTGATAGTTTAAATTTACGGCCAGTATGCCTAATACCAGTAACAGCGTTGCCGTTGTTGTAAAATACAGGCAAGGGCGGTAAGGCAAAAAATAAAATAGCCCAATCCCAATAATTAGGGGACATAAAATCCTTACAAAAACATATTCAGCTTTAAACATGCTTAGAACTGGTAGCGGATCTGAACCTTGGCTTCCGATTTTTTATTGCCTTTTATTTCATCCAGATAAGTACCTACAGTTTCTGTACCCGGGTAAAAGAATACAGCATATCTTAGCCATATATTCAACTTTTTAGCTAGATTGTACTTGAGGTTTAGATAGCTTCTAAAACCCTTTCCGTTGTACATTCCAAACGAAAAACTATATAATACGTCATCTTCATAAACATAGATACGGCTATTATAAGTTGGCGTATTAAAATAGGCTAGCCTAATATTGCCCGTTAGCTTCGAAAACATAGGCGAATAATCAACATCCTGATAAACCATATAACCAAATTCTCTTTTGCCACTGCCTTTTTTGTACTGTGCTACTTCTGCGCGGTTTTGTATCGTCCATTTTTTATTCAGCTGTCAGCTAAGTTCAAGCCGGTACCCAGCTTTCTTTACATCATCTAAAAACTTAACCGGAACATTCAGATCGGTATTCTGCTGTTTATTTTCGGTTTTAAACCGGGCTAAAACTTTAAAGGTTTTGCTGGGGGTGTAAACGGCCTGCCCAAGAATTTCGTAACCTTTAGAAGGAGCATCAACGCGGTATTTGAACCAGGGGAATTTAAAATAATCGCCATACAAAGAAAACGACCAATGTTTATTTGGGATAATATTCAAGCCAGCATATAATCCTCTTTTATTTACTGCCTCTGTCGACTCGGATACGCCCTGATTAAAAAAGTTATGGTAATTTTTACTGTAATTGCGGTAGGTTACTGCTGCTGAAACAGAGTGAGATAAACTAATCAGCACTCCGTTTATGGCCGCAATTCCACCATTTAATGCTTTTCCTAGCTCACCATACCAATACATGTTCTTTATAGTGTGATTGTAAAAGAGCCCCAGGTTGGTTAATTTATTGCCCGTAAAGCTGTATTTATCGTAAAGCGCTGTTTGGGTGATAAAACTGTTATCGTACCGACTTTGATAAGCAATGGCACCTGCACCAAACTCGTTTTTAGTGTACTGTAGGCTAGACCATAAACACGCTGTGTTAAACTGCCTTTATTTTTAATCTCTGTTGGCGTGCGGTGCAAGCCTGTCTGATTGATAGTAGACTGCACAAGATCGCCTGCCTTATCTGCTTTTTGGCTCGCATCTAAATGCCTGATAGAAACAAAAGGAGTGAGGTCGAAATGTTGGTACAGATTAATGGTTGCTGCTGCTCCTCTGAAAACAGATTAATGGTTGCTGCTGCTCCTCTGAAAAATGAATATTCATTGGTTGAGGTGTATGGTCTCAAACCCAGGTCCTTTTTAGCAACGCTGGTTACATCAGGACCTTTGTCAAAAGAAAATCCCGACCATAAGGTTAATCCCTGACCAAATTGTAAAGTATAATCACCTGCCACCAGTTTTTTACCTTTCCCAGTTTGAATAGCGCAACATTGGTCGAAAAGAAATCGAAAGGTTTATCTATAAATTTTTCACCCGCATCTTTATCTAATGTTAAGGCCGCCGAAATTATAGAAGCATAGTTATACCGGTACCGCGTTTGAAAACGTTCAGGTGAACCTAAATAGCGGTTTCCAGGCAAATCGGTAAAACCCTTTTGTTTTTCTAAGGTTTGGGCATAGCGCATTATAATATCGTGCTCACCAGCATTAATAAGATTTTTTAATTTCAATCCACCATATTCTGCTATGTTGCTTACAGTAACAAATGGAATAAGATTTTCTACAGTTTTAACATCAAAGCCATCAATGCTTTGTAATTCATGCACGTCCAGCAATTTGCCATTCTCTTTGGTGTAGGCAAAGAAATTGCTGATTTGAAGCGGTGAAATAAAAACCAGCGTTTTTAATTCTTCAACCGTGGTGTTATTTAAATTAATGGGGTGCTTTCGGTATCTGGTTAATACTTCTACCAGTTCAGTTATGTCGTAATCATCAGGAAGGTTTTCGGCAACGCTTTCTACGATATCGCGTATAGTTACTTCTTGTTCTGTTGTTTGTGCATTTGCAATAAATCCGATCATCACAAATAGCATGCTTAAAATTTGAGCGCGCATAATAGATTGTTTTTCAGTAAAATGAATTAGATGAGGTAATGGAAGTTCGGATGATTTTTGCAGTTGTGACTAAAGCCAACATCGCACTCGTACAGGGTACAGTGGAAATAATTTATTGAATTGACACGGAAAGTCAATTTGATGGAAATAACTGTTTGATTGCGATTGAAGAACGCTGAGAGATTATGCAAATAGCCTTGAGCAGCTATACAGCGGGTAAAAAGGAGAAACAACAAAAAATACCATATTTTCATAAGCGAGCGTTAATCGGTTAAAGAAAACAGGGGTGATTTTTTGTTCTGTAGAACTAATATAGAAAAAATATTTTTAAAACTACAAGGTGTGTAATTTTAAAAATACTTATAGCTAAGGCAGTCGTCGTTTAAAGTTCCTGCGAGAGGTTAACCAGAAAGCCTTTCAGTTTCTCCAGAGAATCAATAATTTTCTGATTTTCTTTTACATCAGATTTATTGTTTTTCAGGTAATCTTTAGCGCCCTTTAAAGTGAAGCCTTTTTCATCAACAAGATTGAAGATAATTTTCAGGTTTTCTATGTCTTCGGGAGTGAAAAGGCGGTTACCTTTTTTGTTTTTCTTAGGTTGAAGGATATCGAATTCTTTTTCGTAAAAACGAATCTGCGAAGCGTTTACATTAAACATTTCAGTCACTTCGCCCATGGTATAATACATTTTATTAATGTCTCTTTCTTTATACGGCATATTTTGAGCTTGATTATGAGTGTTTTATATCGATTAATTAAAGTATTCAAATGTAGCTCGATTTTTCCTTAATAACGCAATAAAATTTTAATTTTGTTCCCTCCAATAATATTGAAATGACAGCAAAAGAGATTAGACAGGCATTCCTTAGTTTTTTTGAATCGAAACAACACCATGTTGTTCCTTCCGCACCGATAGTGGTTAAAAACGACCCAACCTTAATGTTTACCAATGCGGGTATGAATCAGTTTAAAGATTTGTTTTTGGGAGAGGCTGCCATCAAATATGCTCGTGTTGCAGATACGCAACGTTGTTTGCGGGTTTCGGGTAAACATAACGACCTGGAAGAAGTGGGGATTGATACTTACCACCACACCATGTTCGAGATGTTGGGCAATTGGAGCTTTGGCGATTATTTTAAAAAAGAAGCTATCGCCTGGAGCTGGGAGTTACTGACCGAAGTTTATAAAATTCCGAAAGAAAAATTATACGTTACCTATTTCGAGGGCGACGAGAAAGAAGGTTTAGCGAAAGACCAGGAAGCTTATGATCTTTGGAAACAATATATAGATGAGAGCCATATTTTACCGGGAAATAAAAAAGACAATTTCTGGGAAATGGGCGATACCGGACCATGTGGCCCTTGTTCAGAAATCCACGTTGATTGCCGTACCGACGAAGAAAAAGCTTTAGTGGATGGCGCTACGCTGGTAAATGCCGATCACCCTCAGGTAATCGAAATCTGGAATAACGTATTTATGCAGTTTAACCGTTTAAAAGATGGTTCATTACAAAGTTTACCAGCCAAACATGTAGATACCGGAATGGGTTTTGAACGTTTGGTGCGTGTATTACAAGATAAAACATCTAACTACGATACCGACGTTTTTCAGCCAATGATTCAGTTTATTTCTGATAAAGCTGGAATTAAATACGGTGCTGATGAAAAGACCGATATTGCCATGCGTGTAATGGCCGATCACATCCGTGCCATTTCATTTGTTATTGCCGACGGACAGTTACCATCAAATAACAAAGCTGGTTATGTAATCCGCAGGATTTTACGCCGCGCGGTACGTTATGCCTATACTTTCCTAAACTTTAAAGAGCCTTTCTTAAATCAGTTGGTGCCTTTATTGGCAGAGCAGTTTAAAGGGGTTTTCGATGAGCTGGTTTCGCAACAGGATTTTGTACAGAAAGTGGTTTTAGAAGAAGAAGTTTCTTTCCTACGTACATTGTCGACAGGAATTCAGCGTTTTGAGAAATATCAGGCTGTAAATAATACTGTAGAAGGTAATTTTGCTTTTGAACTTTCAGATACCTTCGGCTTTCCGATCGATCTGACTGAGTTGATGGCGAGAGAAAAAGGCTGGTCGGTTGATTTAAAAGCTTACGAGCAGGCATTAAAAAAACAAAAAGACGATAGTCGCGCCGCTACCGCAATCGATACTAGTGACTGGGTAATTGTAAATGCCGATGATCAAAGTGAGTTTGTAGGTTATGATGACTTAGAAATTGAAACCGAGATTTTAAAATACCGTAAAGTAAAAGCTAAAGGCAAAGAGCAGTTTCAGCTGGTTTTACGCCAAACACCTTTTTATGCAGAAAGTGGTGGTCAGGTAGGAGATACCGGCCGTTTAGAAGACCACAGTCGCCAGTTTTGGATTGATATTACAGATACCAAAAAAGAGAATGGCTTAACAGTTCATTTTGCAGATATTTTGCCTGATAATCTTGAAGGTAAATTCTGGGCAGTTGTAGATGAAGATAAACGTGTTTTAACTGAAGATAACCATTCAGCCACTCACTTATTACACGCTGCCTTGAAACAGGTTTTAGGTCAGCACGTTAACCAAAAGGGATCATTAGTAAATGCTGATTACCTGCGTTTCGATTTTTCACACTTTGCAAAAGTAACCGAAGAGGAGCTGGCACAGATTGAAGTGATTGTAAACCAGAAAATCAGACAAAACATTAAGCTGAAAGAGCAACGAAACGTACCTTATCAGGATGCGATTGAAAGCGGTGTAACAGCTTTATTTGGAGAAAAATATGGCGATTTTGTTCGGATGATTACTTTCGACGATCATTTTTCAAAAGAACTTTGTGGTGGTACACACGTAAAAGCCACCGGTCAGATTGGTTCGTTTAAAATCGTTTCAGAAAGTGCTGTTGCTGCCGGTGTTCGCCGTATAGAAGCAATTACTGCCGACAAAGCCGAACAGTTTTTCCTGGACCAGAGAAAAGAACTTGGTCAGTTAAAAACATTATTAAATGGAAGTAAAGATCTGCCAGCTGCAGTACAAGCTTTGCTTGATGAAAATGCGAAGCTGAAAAAAGAGATCGAAAAATCGACTATCGAACGGGTAAATACCTTAAAGCATGAAATTGTACATCATGTGAGAGGTATTAATGGGATCAATTTAATCGCTAAACATATTGATATACAGAGTGCTGAAGCGGTTAAAAATCTGGCATTCTCTTTAAAAGATATGGTTGATAACCTGTTTCTGGTTTTTACTACAGAAATTGATAGCAAACCAGGTATTACTGTAATGCTTTCCGATCATTTGGTGAAGAAAGGGTTAAATGCTTCGAATATTGTTCGTGAGCTTGGAAAAGAAATCCAGGGTGGCGGTGGCGGACAGCCTTTTTACGCAACAGCTGGAGGTAAGAATCCGGCGGGTTTAAAAGCGGTATTGGAAAAGGCCGAAACTTTTATTCCTCACGCACATTAAGCGTATATACAAGCATAAAAAAAGAGGCCCTAAAGCCTCTTTTTTTATTTTAATGTCTGCCATGTTTTTCGCGATGTCCTCTAGAGAATAGACTCGTATTTACATATCTATCATGGTGTCTGTTATCTTCCCTGTAACTTCTGTAGTTATTTCGGGGCGAACGGTATCTGATTCTGTCGCCGCCACCATAAGAACTACGGTAATAATTATTATGGCTGGCATATCTTACCCTGTGGTTATTGTAACTGCGGTAAGGATTATCTCCATACACTACAATCTTTCTGCCGTGGTTAAGGTTATAGCCTCTGTATCTGGCTGGTAAATATCTTGATCTGGTCCATCTGTTTCCACTTAAGTAAACAAACTGTCTTTGTGGAACACAGTAGTAAGATTGTACTTCGGGGAGGTAGTAGTAATTAACATCCTGATATCCTGCGGGGATCCATGCAGGTTGTGAGCCAATATTTACATTAATACTTACCTGAGCGTTAGATTGATTAGATGTTAAAGCCACGATACCTAAAATCGCGGAAAGGATAAATAACTTTTTCATAATAATCTATTAATTTGTGTGTGTTTAATGTAATTCAAACGTTGTGCCAAAAAAACTATTGTAACAGATATATAAAAAAAAGGAGCTCGTGAGAAACTCCTTTTGTTAAAGCTGAATATTATTAATTAGTGTTTTCCTTTACCATTTCCGTGGCCCTTACCGTTATTTCCTTTTCCGTAGATCTTTTTAGCCTGGCCCGGAGGCATTCCATGAGGATGCCCTTTTACTACGTAATATTTACTATCACGGCTATCTCTAATGATCAGCTGTCCTTTATTGCCTTTGTATTTTGCATATTTTACCTTATCATTTCTGAAATTCAGATATGGTTTAGGCGAATTGATTACAACCTTGTAACCGTTATATAAATCGTAGTTGCCGTACCTGGATGGCAAAGAGTTGGCAAATACCCAGTCATTTCCGTTTAAATAAATAAATTGTCTTTGAGGGACATAGTAATAACTTTCTACCTCCGGAAGATAATAGTAATCTACGTGATCATAGCCTACCGGCCCCCATAATGGTTGAGACCCAATATTAATATTTACATTCAACTGCGCTTTTGCTGGCAGGCTGAGAAATGAAACCATCATTACTGCAGCTATAAAAAATAATCTTTTCATAATTTCTTAATTTGTGTGTTTATCCGTCTAATTCAAAGCACGTGCCAAAAAACTAAACATAAAAAAAGAGCTTCGGTTGAAGCTCTTTTTTTATGAAGTTAACGATGGTTGTTTCTGTGGTTTTGCTCACCATTTCTATCGGGCCTGCGGTTATCGTTTTGATCTACATGTTTAACTACTTTTATATTTCGTGGCCTGTTACGTTCGGGACGTACTACAGTTACCTGTCTTTGACTATAATTCGGAAGACCTTTAACTACATAATATTTAGCTTCGCGGCTATCTCTTATTACTGCCTGACGGCCACCATAATTTTTATAACGGCTATATCTGGTAACATAAAAATTGTTTTGCAAATAAGGTTTTGGCTTGTTAATTACCACTTTATAGGTACGGTACAAATCAAAGTTGCCGTATTGTGCAGGCAAATTATTTGTCCATACCCAACGGCCAGCGTTTAAATAAATGTATTGGGCAGAAGGAACATAATAATAAGCATCTATATCAGGGAAATAATAATAATCAACATGGTCATATCCGGTTGGACCCCAAACAGGTTGTGAGCCAATATTTATATTTAAACTAACCTGTGCTTTTGCATCATTTATGCCGAATAATGATACCATCAGAACTGCGGCAAATAAAACTAACTTTTTCATAATCTTAAAGGTTTTTGTGTGTGTTAATTATTGGGATAGACAGCGGCAGCAAATAGTAGTTTAATTAGGTATTACCGATTTAACATTCTTTAACGGATTCGTTTTATTCAGTTAGCTGAGTAATTTTACTCAGTATATTGAGTAAATTGTAAGTTGCCTTGTATTTTATTGATTGTCAGTTTTTTGATTGTTGATTGTAGAAAGGTTATTTTGATAGGAATTTTAAAAAAAATCTCCATAAAGCCTTTTTTAACGAAAGACTAAATAATAACTATATTTGCCTGTAATTTTAACATATAAAGCTTTAATGTCTTTACAAAATAGCAATTTCGAACTCGTTTCAGGACTGGAAATCCACGTTCAGTTAAATACCAATACTAAAATATTTTCAGCAGATAGTGCCGCTTTTGGTGCTTCGCCTAATCAAAATATATCAACCGTTTCGCTGGCATTGCCAGGTGCTTTACCAAAGTTAAATAAAGAAGTGGTAGCTAAAGCGGTTCGCATTGGCCTGGCATTAAATTGTACCATTAACCAGATCAATCATTTCGACAGGAAAAACTATTTCTATGCCGATTTGCCTAAGGGGTATCAGATTACACAGGATAATCAACCGATTTGTGTTAACGGTTTCCTGGAAGTTGAGCTTGCTGATGGATCGACAAAGAAAATCGGTATTAACCGCATTCATTTAGAAGAAGATGCAGGTAAAAGCATTCACGATCAGGACGATCACTATTCTTTAGTTGATTTAAACCGTGCCGGTGTGCCTTTAATTGAGATTGTTACCGAACCTGATATCCGCAGTGCAGAAGAAGCTTCGGCTTTATTGGGTGAAATCAGGAAACTGGTTAGGCATTTAAATGTGAGCGATGGCAATATGGAAGAAGGTAGTTTGCGTTGCGATGCCAACATTTCGATTCGCCCACAGGGATCAACCGAGTTTGGAACCCGTTGCGAAGTAAAAAACCTAAACTCCATGCGTAACGTACGCAGGGCTATGGATTTTGAATTTGGCCGTCAGGTTGAAGTAATTAGTAATGGTGGTAAAATTATCCAGAGCACGCTTAATTTTGATGCGGAAAATGGCACTACTTCGCCCATGCGTACCAAAGAGGAAGCTAACGATTACCGTTATTTTTCTGATCCCGATTTGCAGCCTATTCACATTTCGGATAGCTGGTTAGCTGAAATTAAATCGGCCATGCCTGCATTGCCAAACGAGATTTCGAAAAAGATGATTGCAGAATTTGGGATCAGTAAGGCAGATGCAGCCATGTTTGCTGAAGACTTAGCTTTACTCACGTATTTTAATGCAGCCTTGCCAGTTGTAAACACCCAAAAAAGTTTAATTAACTGGCTTATTGGTCCGGTTAGGGCTGTTTTAAACGAAAAAGGTATTACAATTGATGCTTATGCTGTGAAACCAGAACAACTTGCGGCAGCCATTAATCTGGTTGATGATAAAAAAATAACCCAGCAAATAGCCATACAGCAATTATTACCTGCTGTTGAAGCTAAGGCTGAAGCCAATGTAGCGGAACTTGCACAGTCATTAAACCTTTTAATTACCGATAATGGTGATGAGCTGGGCGTTTTTATTGATGAAGTGTTAAATAAATACCCGCAACAGGTTGAAGCATATAAAAAAGGGAAAAAAGGCGTTTTAGGCTTGTTTGTAGGCGATGTTATGAAACTGGCCAAAGGAAAAGCCGATGCTAAGAAATTAAATGAACTAATACTTGAAAAACTGAAATAATGAGAATAAAACAATTGAGCCTGATTGTGCTGATTGCAATTGCTTTCACTGCATGTAAACCAAAAGATAGTTTCACGATTGACGGAACTTTCCAAAATCCGGGGACAGAAAAAAAAGTGTTTTTGTATGGGATGCAAAGCAGTAATATGGTTGCAATCGATTCGACCAATTTATCAGAGAAAGGCGAATTTAAATTTATACGCAAAACCCCTTCAGTAGACTTTTTCAGGGTATCGGTAGGTAACCACGAATTTATGCTGATTGCTAAAAACGGCGACGAAATTAAACTGGAAGCTGATTTGGCTGATAAAACCATGGCCTATAAAATTTCGGGTGCAAACGAGGTTGATAAATTATCGGAGCTTAACGGCATCAGAAATACCTTTGCCAAGCAAGTTGAAAAGTTACAGGCCGATTTCGAAGCGAAAGTAGCTACACAGCCGCAAAACAGGGCTACTATTTTAGAATCGATGAAGCCTCAGTACGAATCTTACATCAATCAGTTAAATACACAGATCTTAAAATTTGCAAAAGACAATAAAGGTACATTGGCTAGTTTTTATGCCATGAATACATTAAGTCCGCAGGAATTTGAAGCTGAACTGGTAAAATTTGCCGATGAGGTTAAAGAAGATATTAAAGGTAATGCCACCGTAGACGCTTTTGTGAAGCAAATGGCGCAGTTAAAAGCGGTACAAGTTGGAGAAACAGCACCAGCATTTACCATCAACACAGCCGAAGGTAAAGCAGTTAGCTTAGCCGATTATAAAGGGAAATATGTGCTGGTAGATTTTTGGGCATCGTGGTGCCAGCCTTGCCGTCAGGAAAACCCGAACGTGGTAAAAGTTTATAATCAATACAGAACTAAGAATTTTGATATTCTGGGTATTTCGCTTGATACCGATAAAGCAGCCTGGTTAGGAGCTGTTAAAGCTGACGGATTAATCTGGACACATGTATCGGAATTGAAAGATTTTAATGGTGAAACGGTAAAAAAATACCAGGTGCAAGCAATTCCGACTTCATATCTGATCGATCCGACAGGGAAAATTGTGGCTAAAAACCTTCGTGGAACAGCGCTGGAAGACTTCTTAGCCAAAACGTTACGTTAAAACAAATTTCATGTTAAACTAATTTAAGTAATTAACAATTTCTTAACTTAGGCTTAACTAAATATTGCATCATAGACAGTACTTTCGTAACAAATATTTAACTATGAACAACGCAGGTCAGAAAATATTAATTGTTGATGATGAACCAGATATTCTGGAGCTTATTGAGTACAACCTAAAGAAAGAGGGGTACCAGGTTTTCACGGCAACCAACGGTCAGGAGGGAATTACAGTTGCAAAGAAGGTTCATCCTGATTTGATTATCCTGGATATTATGATGCCTAAAATGGATGGGATTGAGGCTTGCCGTTTAATGCGTGCAATTCCTGAATTCAAAAATACATTTATGGTTTTCTTAACCGCCAGAAGCGAAGAGTATTCGGAAATTGCCGGTTTTAATGTAGGTGCTGACGATTATATCGCCAAACCAATTAAACCAAGGGCTTTGGTAAGCCGGATCAATGCAATTTTAAGAAGAAATGCAGGTACAGAAGAAGTGTCAGAAAATAAGCTGGAAATTGGCGATTTAGTAATTGACCGCGAAGCTTACCTCGTTTTTCAGGGTGGTAATAAAGTTGTGCTGGCTAAAAAGGAATTCGAATTGTTATATCTTCTGGCTTCTAAACCCGGTAAAGTTTATACCCGCGAATCGATCCTTAAAAATATATGGGAAGATTCAGTAGTGGTTACTAACCGTACTATTGATGTACACATCCGTAAACTGCGCGAAAAATTAGGCGAGAATTATGTTTCTACTGTAAAAGGAGTAGGTTATAAATTTGAGTTAGCGTAAATTAATTTTACCACAGATATACACAGATTAACACAGATTTTTTCTGATGATTAATCTGTGTTTTTTTTTGCACATGCATGTCAAATGTTAAACCCTGATCTATGTTCATCCTTTTTATCTGTGGTTAATTTCTAAATCAATAAGTTAGCGTAAATTAATTTAGCCACAGATATACACAGATTAACGCAGATTTTTTCTGATGATTAATCTGTGTTTTTTTATGCACATGCATGTCAAATGTTAAACCCTGATCTGTGTTCATCCTTTTTTATCTGTGGTTAATTTCTGAATCAATAAGATAAAATCGTATTTTTGCGCTTCATTAATCGCACCACAGTTTGAAGTTTCCAAATTTTAAAGACCTTATCCTTTTCGAAGACAACGATTTTATTGTCATCAACAAACCTCCGTTTTTAGCATCGCTTGATGAAAGAGGCGCGGCTGGCGAAACCAATGTTTTGCGTTTAGCCAAGCAGTATAGCTATGATGCACAGGTATGTCACCGTTTAGATAAGGAAACTTCTGGCGCTTTAATTATCGCTAAAAACCCTGAAGGTTACCGCCATGCTTCTATGCAATTTGAAAGAAGAAAGGTGAACAAAACCTACCATGCAGTTGTAGATGGCCATGTGATTTTTGATCAGCTAATGGTTGATTTACCAATCTTAAACGATGGAAATAAGAATGTAACCATTGATAGGGTTGAGGGAAAACGCGCCGAAACCATTTTCGATTCGCTAAAATATTATAAACACTATACTTTGGTTGAGTGTAAGCCAATTACCGGCCGCATGCACCAGATTCGTATCCATTTAGCCACACAAAGGGCTGCCATTGTTGGCGATGATATGTATAAAGGGAAACCGGTATTTCTTTCTTCGATCAAAAGAGGTTACAGGTTAACCAAAGGCGAAGAAGAACAACCCATCATGAAGCGTTTTGCGCTACACGCGAGACACCTGGTATTTAAAGGCCTCGACGATAAGGACATTGTAATCGATGCACCATATCCAAAAGATTTTGCAACCTTAATTAAGCTGTTAGATAAATTTGACGCTTAATCACTGGTTTTTCTGCAGGAATATAAAAATAGAAAAAAATGTATATCCGCTTTGTAAATTACCTTGATCAGATTAACCTGTACCGGAAATCAAAAATATCAAACCGTAATTTCTTAGTTGTATTGGCTGTTATCGTTGGTGTTTTAGCCGGACTTGCTGCTGCAGCTTTAAAAAGCCTAACCCACCACATCGAGGAGTTTCTCCAATCAGATTGGCACTGGAAATATAAATACTACCTGTACTTTATTTTTCCGATGATCGGGGTCTTTTTAACGGTTTTATACATCAGGTCTTTCATCCGCAGAAGTAAATTCGAAACCGGTTTAACCCCTTTATTATACGCCATTTCGAAGAAATCGAGCAGGGTAGAAGCACACAATATTTATTCGCAGGTGATTACTGCAGCGGTTACCGTAGGTTTTGGTGGTTCAACGGGTTTAGAGGCACCGATCGTAACCAGTGGTTCGGCTATTGGTTCAAATTTGGGTCGCTTTCTTGGGCTCTCTTATCGCGAAATTACCATGTTGGTGGCCTGTGGTGCAGCCGCAGGTATTGCAGGTGCGTTTAATAGTCCGGTGGCAGGTATTGTTTTCGCTATTGAAATTCTGCTTCCCGAGTTTACCATTCCGGCATTTATTCCATTGCTTTTATCGGCAGCAACCGCAGCCGTAGTAGCCAGGGCGTTTTATACGCAACAGTTATTCTTTCTGGTAACTGAGGGCTGGAAAATGAATGCATTGATTTACTATGTGCTTTTGGCGGGCTTAATCGGCTTGTTTTCCATCTATTTTACCAAAGCGAATTACGCAGTTAAAGGTCTTTTCTATAAAATTAAGCATCCTTACACCAAGGTAATTGTGGGCGGTTTAATGCTGGGTGCTTTAGTATTTCTTTTTCCAACATTATATGGCGAAGGCTATATTACCATTAAAGGCTTGCTAAAGGGCGATTATCTGGCGGTAATTAACAATAGTATTTTTGATGATTACAATAGCATCCCTGCCATCGTAGTGCTGTTTACCGTGGTTACCATTTTCATGAAATCACTTGCGACCCTCATTACTTTAGGCGCAGGTGGTAATGGCGGTACATTTGCGCCAAGCTTAATTATGGGTGGCTTAATCGGGTTTATTTTTGCCTACACGGTAAATTTATCAGGCATAGCACATTTAAACATATCTAATTTTATTGTAGCGGGTATGGCCGCTGCTTTAGGATCAATCATGCATGCGCCATTAACAGGTATTTTCCTGATAGCCGAAATTACCGGCGGCTATATTTTAATGGTGCCTTTAATGATTACTACAGCCATTTCTTACGCCATTAACCGTGGTTCGCAAAAACATTCTATTTACACCAAAGCACTGGCCGATAAGGGCGAACTTTTATCACACGAGGATAAGGACACCACAGTTTTGAACCAGATGAAACTGAAATACCTGATTGAAAAAAGCTATCCACAAGTGCAGATGAACGACATGCTTTCGCTGAAAATGGGTGAGATTATGCAATCGCATAAAAACATCTGTGCCGTTACCGATGAAACCGGAGATTTTAAAGGCATCATTTACATCGAAAAATTGTTCAATGAAATGATGAGTAACCCGGATAAGGAAAACTTACAGGCCGCTGATTTGGTACAAGCTGCACCAAACACACTTACCGAGTCTGATGATCTTAAAATAGTACTGGAAAAGATGGAACAGGAAAATGTATGGATTTTACCGGTACTTTCTGAACAAAACCGTTATCTGGGTTTCGTTTCTAAGACTGCAATCTTTAACAAATACAGGGCTTTGCTGATGCGGCAGAATGATTATATGGGGTAGTTGGTAAATCTTTAGGAGATCGTCATTTCGACCGAAGTGGAGAAATCTTTTAGTGGATATTCTTAGTAGATCTCTCCGTTCCGTTGCATTTCAGTCGAGATGACGAATGCCTATAGTAGAGAAAGGTGTAATTAAAGCAAAAAGCTGAAAGCCAAAAGAATTGGACTGTTGCCCGGCTAACCTTCAAACATTCCAACTTTAAAACTTTTAAACGCAAAGGAAAAAAGCTGAAAGCCAAGAGAATTGGCCTGTTGCCCGGCTAACCTTCAAACATTCCAACCTTAAACTTTTCAACTTAAGCAAAAAGCTGAAAGGCAAAAGAATCGGACTGTTGCCTGGCTAACCTTCAAACATTCCAACCTTAAACTTTTAAACGCAAAGGAAAAAAGCCAAAAGCAAAAAAAATTGGAATGCTGTCCGGTTAACCTTCAAACATTCCAACTTTAAAACTTTTCAACGTATTATCCTATTCAGCTCTTTTTAGACCGAACTTCTCAATCTTACTGTATAAATGGCTTCGCTGAATATCGATTTCATCGGCCGTTTTAGATACATTCCAATTGTTTTTCTCGAGCTTGAATTTTATAAACTCGCGTTCTGCGTGATCTTTATAATCCTGGAAATTATTAAACGAATCGAAAGTAGATGCAAGGCTCGAACCACCCGAACTGGCAATCTGAGCACTGGTTGCAGCACCAATGTTTGTCCCGCCGCCTGGATTGGCAAAGGCACGCACATCATTTTCGGTAATTACTTTATCACTCAAAATAATCAAACGCTCAATCATGTTGTGCAGCTCACGCACGTTACCAGTCCAGGGTAATGCCTGTAGTGCCGACATTCCGCCTTCGTTTATTTTTTTAACCGGCATGCCGTAATCGCCACAAATGCGTTCTAAAAAGTTTTGTGCAATTACCGGGATATCATCCGTGCGTTCGGTAAGGTGTGGTACATGAATATTAATTACATTTAAGCGGTGGTACAAATCCATGCGGAAATTACCATTCTCAATTTCTTTTAATAAATCTTTATTTGTTGCCGCTAAAACACGCACGTTTACATCAATTTCTTTTTCGCCACCAACACGGGTAATTTTATGTTCTTGTAAGGCGCGAAGTACTTTTGCCTGTGCCGACAGGCTCATATCGCCAATCTCATCCAAAAATAAAGTACCACCGTTAGCCAGTTCAAACTTACCAATGCGTTGTTTTACCGCAGAGGTAAACGATCCCTTTTCGTGACCAAATAATTCACTTTCAATTAGCTCCGAAGGAATAGCCGCACAGTTTACTTCAATTAAAGGACTTTCTGACCGGTTCGATTTTTCGTGTAACCAGCGGGCAACCAATTCTTTACCACTACCATTTGCACCTGTAATTAATACGCGGGCTTCGGTAGGGGCAACACGTTCGATGGTTTCTTTGATTTTCGAAATACTTTCCGATTCGCCCAGTATTTCGCGTGTTTTACTTACTTTACGTTTTAAAACTTTGGTTTCAGTTACCAAGGTTCCACGATCTAAACCATTGCGTACCGTAATCAGTAAACGGTTTAAATCAGGTGGTTTGGAAATAAAATCAAATGCACCTTTTTTGCTGGCCTCGATAGCGGTTTCTACCGTACCATGACCAGATATCATAATAAAAGGTAAATCGGGCTTGATAAGCTGTGCCTGTTCGAGCACCTCCATACCGTCCATCTTATTCATCTTGATATCGCACAGTACGAGATCATAATTACCTTTTTTGATCATCTCGAGGCCATCAATACCGTTATCGATATCTTCAACTTCGTAATTCTCGTATTCCAGAATTTCGCGCAAGGTACTCCTTATCGCTCGTTCATCGTCAATTATTAATAGTTTAGCCATTAGCGCTTTATTCTTTTATTTGAAATGCGAATATATTATTTTTTAATTAATGTATAGTTTTTTGTACAATTTATACGCTATAAACCCAAAATGTGCCGAAAGGTTTTTAATCTTAATAGGAATAATCAAGTTTAAACTTGCTCAGGTCTGCTTGGTGCGCTTTCTTGCGGTTTAATTCCACTTCATAAATACTTTTGCCCAGGTTTTTCATGAAAGGAAAACAAACTGTATCGTATTCATATTTATTGTCGTTAAATATGCCATCCTCATTACTATGTACTACCGCGGTTAAAAAATATTCAATACCGTTTTTAAAATCAACGAAGTAAGAATTGTCGATAATATAACCGTAGCTATCGCCATATTTATTAAAGATCCTGATGTTTGGATCGGGACTAATGTGCTCGCGGCCATAATAAAGCATTTTAGCATAAGTTGGCCAGAATTCTTGCTGATCGTACTTCGGAAAATCACTTTCCGTTGGGTATTTACTCATATAGGTATAAATGAGTTTATAATCAGCCGCAGTTAATTTAAACCTTTCTTTTGCAGGAAAAGCTTCCGGAAAAATCAATTTTTGCATCAGTTTCTGTTGATCATTAATTGCAAAAGCATTTTTTCCGGCCAGGCTAAAAGGTTTGTTTACCAGTTTATCGGCGCTATCCAGATAACCTTTGCCCATAGTGAGATTAGTTAAATTTAGCACGTAATCTTTTGGGTCATATTGAGGCTGCTGATTATAAACCAGTTGATTTCCGTTATAAAATTTAACCGGATTGGTGTGTTTAGCAGATTCACCAGCATCGCCAATAGCCAGACGGTTTAATATCCGGCTGTCGTTAAAACCATTGGCTTTTAGTTTCTGGTTAATTTCTGTACGGCCAATAAATTCGAATAGCCTGTTAAATGCATCATTATCACTGGTGAGCAAAATCTTTTTAACGTAATGTGCCACAGATGGCAAACCGTTGCCGGCGCTGGTGTCTTTTAATACTTTCGTTTGCCCTTTAAAAGCACTATCGGTAATCATTGTGCTTTGAGCGGTTAAGCCCGTACTTTTTAAACGGTTTACTTTCTCCAGCGCAAAAATTACAGCCGCGAGTTTAACAGTACTGGCCGGATAAAAATAGTGGTGTGGATCTAAATTGTAACTGAAGGTTTTAAAGCTGGGTTTGTTTTGGGCGTCGCGGTTAACCTGCGTATAAAGCAGCTGTATCTGGTTTTTATCCGGATGATTAAGCACAGCTGAAAAAAGCGCAGGTTTCGATTCCATCAGTTTTTTGAGGAACACTGTATCGGTTTTTTGCGCCATGGCAGATAAGCTGATTAACGAAAGTGAAACAATTAAAATTTTTCTCATGAGTAATAATGTGATTCCTAATTTAGCCTTTTCTGCGAAAACGAGCATTTTCCATCATCCATTTTACATGTTCGTTAATTTTCTTACATTTGCGGCGCTTTTGGTTTCCGGCTTTACACCCGGAATTAAAAGGGAATACAGTGTAAATCTGTAACTGTCCCGCAGCTGTAAGCTCCTTAACGGATTTCTAATCATTTGCCACTGTGCCGACTTGTCGGGATGGGAAGGCCGGAAAACCGGGAGTAAGTCAGAAGACCTGCCTTAGCATTATATTTCATAGCTTTCGTGGATTGAAGCTAGGGGTGAGGTACTTACGTTTTTCGTATTTTCATTTCTTTTCTATCTGTTGGCTGTGGGTTAAACTCACAATCAAATGATCAAAATTAAAGGTGTTTTACTAAGCACCAGGTTTTTCTTTTTGCTGGCACCGCTATTGGGCATGGGGCTTCTTTTGCCTGCTATTTCAATTGCACAGATCGATACAGCAAAAGCCAATCAATTGCAGGAGATTAAAATAACGGAGTATAAAAACTCAAAGGTAAATTTATCACCAACTCCTGTACAAATCCTCATTGGATCGGAATTAAAACGCCTGAACAGTCTGTCGGTCGCCGATGCCATACGCTATTTCGCTGGTGTACAATTAAAAGATTACGGAGGTGTTGGCGGTTTAAAAACTATTAATGTGAGGAGCATGGGCAGCAACCATACTGCTGTTTTTTATGATGGTGTGCAGCTTGGAAATGCCCAAAACGGCCAGGTAGATTTAGGAAAATTTTCTTTAGATAACCTCGAGGAGATTGCTGTTTATGTTGGTCAAAAACCCGAATTACTGATGCCGGCCAGAAGTTATGCTGCTGCCAGTGCACTTTACCTTCGAACAGCACAACCTGCTTTTAATGAAGGGAAAAAGTATGGGTTGGGTGTTGGTTTAAAAACCGGCTCATTCGGATTGATTAACCCTAATATCAGTTATAAACAAAAAATCAGCAATAAAATCTCTCTCCTTTTAGATGCCAGCTATTTAGAATCTAACGGCAAATATAAATTCAGGTATAAAGAACTGGCATACGATACCACCATTATCCGGAATAACAGTGATGTTAAATCGGCAAGGGTAGAAGCAACGCTGTTTGGCTTATTACCCGATAGCAGCAAGTGGAACCTTAAATTATACAACTACAATTCGGCACGTGGACTGCCAGGCGCTATTGTTTCGAACAGGTTTACGTTTACACAGCGCCAGTGGGACGATAATAGTTTTATTCAGGCTTCGTACCAGAATAAAAGAAGTGCCCGCTATAATTTTATGTTCAATACGAAGTATGCATATAGTTTTATGCGTTACCTCGATCCCGAATTTAAACAGCAATACAGCTTTTTAGACAACCGCTTTACCGAAACGGAGTGGTACATCTCTGCTGTTAATCTTTATAAATTATCCCGTATTTGGGAGGTTTCGCTGGCTACTGATTATAGTTTGCAACAGCTTGAAGCCAATTTGTACGATTTTGCTTATCCTAAACGCAATACCGGTTTAGTAGCACTTGCCAGCGCCTTTAACCTGAAAAGATTGAGTATACAAGCCAATGTTTTAGCAACCCTGATTGCAGAGCAGGTTAAAAATGGCAATCAATCTGCCAACAGGCAGGAATATACTCCGGCTTTAATGGCATCGTGGCAACCTTTTCAAACCAAAGATTTCCGCATTCGCAGTTTTTACAAATCCATTTTCCGGATGCCCACTTTTAACGACCTCTATTACACGTTTATTGGAAACACCAAGCTAAAGCCCGAATACACCAGTCAATACGACCTGGGTTTTACTTACGGACATACTTCAAACGGTAGGCGTTTGGCTTATTTATCCCTTCAGGCCGATGCCTATTACAATTTGGTAAAGGATAAAATTGTAGCCATTCCCGGTAATAATTTAGGCAGATGGACCATGGTTAACCTCGATCGTGTGCGTATCAGAGGCTTCGAAACCAATATTCAAACGGTTTGGGATTTAGATTTACAGTTGAAGCTGAAGGCAAGTGCGAATTATACCTTCGAAAAAGCAGTAGATATTAGTACCACAGCCTTCAGGTATGGCGATCAGATTCCCTACATCCCTGTACATAGCGGATCAGCAAGATTTGGCATTGATTATAAAAACCTGGTATTTAACTACGGTTATATCTATACAGGCGAACGATATAGTCAAAAGGCAAATATAGCAGCTAACTATGTTAAGCCGTGGTACACCCACGATTTAGCACTTGGTGCAAATTTTTCTTACCACCAAAGCAGGTTCTTCATCAATGCCGAAATCAATAATGTTTTTAACCAGTATTACGATGTAGTACTCAACTATCCCATGCCTGGTCGTAACTACCGACTTACTTTATCCGCTAATTTTTAAACCAATTTAAAATCACGATATGAAACACAAATTACACCACGTTTTAAAACTAACCGGCATTTTGCTTTTAACAGCCCTGGCATTTGCCTGTAGAAAAGATACCCCGGTAGATGAAGACGCTGAACAGGGAGCCAAAACCCCATCATTAACCGTAAAGGGCTTATATGTTTTGAATGAAGGCAACTGGGGTTCTAACAAATCATCTTTAGATTACTATAGCTACGATGATGGCAAATACACGAGAAATATATTTGGCGCGGCTAACCCGGCTGTTACTTTAGGCCTGGGCGATGTGGGTAACGACATCAAAATTTACGGTGCTAAAATGTATGTTGTTGTAAACGGAAGCAATAAAGTAGAAATTTTAAATGCCAGCAACGCAAAGCAGGTGGCTAAGCTGGATATCAACAATCCGCGTTATGTTACCTTCTATAAGAATTTCGCTTACATCACTTCTTATGATGGCTACGTAGCTGTTGTGGATACCACTGCGTTAAGTACCATTAAAACTAAAATAACGGTAGGTAATCAACCCGAAGAAATGGCGGTTGTAGGCACTAAGCTCTATGTGGCCAATTCTGGTGGTTACAACTATCCAAACTACGACAGAACGGTATCGGTAATTGATTTAACAACCAATACAGAAACCAAAAAGATTGATGTAGCCATTAACCTGCACCATTTAAAAGCAGATAAGTATGGCGATGTGTATGTAACTTCTAGAGGTGATTATGCAGCCATTGGTTCATCGCTGTATGTAATCGACACCAAAACCGATGCCGTCAAAAAGAACTTCAATATTCCTGTTAGCGATTTCTGGATTAATGATGATGATGCCTATCTGTTTTCTTACAGCTATGCTACCTCAAAGTCGACCTATGTAAAACTTAACGTAAAAGACGAAATAGTTGTAAGCAACAATTTTATAACCGATGGTACTGAGGCTTCGATTACGCTTCCGTATGGTATTGCTGTAGATCCAACATCAGGAGATGTTTTTGTTACCGATGCCAGAGATTACGTTACCCCAGGTACCATTTACTGTTTCGACAAAGCTGGCAAAAAGAAGTTTACGTTTACCACCGGTGATATTCCGGCACACATTGCATTCTTATTTAAATAACATAAACACACACAAAATGAAAAAATCAATCATCTATTCAATGCTTTTCTGTCTGTTCTTATTCAGTTGTAAGAAAGATAACGTACTCGGGCCTGATGTAAACCTACTGGTTAAAGCAGATGCTGTACAAGCTAAGGTAGCGGTAGCAACCAATTTTAGCGCAGGTACAAACAATGGCCAGGCTTTTCAGCACGAATGGAAATTAGATGGCAAAGTAGTAAGCACCGTTTACAACTATAACTTTACTGCCACAAAAGCAGGTACTTATGTTTTAGCATACAAAGGTTATAACGAAGCTGGTGAGTTTACACATACCTATACCATTACCGTTCCGGTTCCGGTGGTAGAAATTACACCAAACAGCAGCAAATATATCAGCCGGATCTTAGATTATTTACCGGCACCAGGACAATTTGTGAACGAAACTTTGGGTAAACCAGAACAGGCTCAGAAACTAATTGGAAGTACTACCAACCTCATCTCTTTAGGTGGTTTTGGTGGCTACATTATTTTCGGTTTCGACCACTCGGTGGTTAACAATACAGGTAATGATCTGGCCATTTATGGTAATCCATCGGGCGCTCCATATCATTTTTCTGAGCCAGGCATTGTAATGGTTAGTCAGGATAGCAATGGCAACGGCCTTGCAGATGATGAATGGTATGAACTGGCCGGAAGTGAATACACCAAAGCTACAACCATTAAAAACTATGAAATTACTTACACCAATCCTAAGGCATTTGCAAATGTAGCCTGGAAAGATAACCAGGGAAATAGCGGTGAGGTGAAGGTTAATAATTTCCACAAACACAATTTTTACCCTGAATTCGCTGCAAATCAGGAAACAATTACATTTAAAGGCACCTTATTACCTCCTTCAACAGGCAAGGTTGGTAGTATTGTGATCAGTTCTCCTTTTGATTGGGGCTATACTGACAGTTATTCGACAGGTGATGATTACAAAACCAATCTGTATAACAGTTTCGATTTATCATGGGCGGTTGATAAAAGCGGAAATAAAGTTGATTTAAAAACAATCGATTTTGTTAAGGTGTATACCGGTCAAAGTGCCGATGCAGGTAGCCTTGGAGAAATTTCTACCGAAGTTAAGGGTGCAGTTGATTTAGGAATTAAATAAATACGAGCATCTACCTATAAATAACGTCTCAATAAAGAAAGGTCTGCCTGGTGCAGGCCTTTTTCGTTAACATCGTTTCTAATAAATACTAACAAGAGTTAATCTGCATCTGGTTAGCTTAAAATATTTTCTTGCAAGACTCAAAATGTATCGAATTAGATGCAAATCATATCAAAAAAGACTGAAATCATATCATGCAAGACTCAAAACGTATCGAATTACATACAAATCATATCAAAAAAGACTGAAATCATGTCAAGCAAGACTCAAAACGTATCGAATTACATACAAATTATATCAAAGAAGACTGAAATCATATCAAGCAAGACTCAAAATGTATCGAATTACATACAAAACACATCTAATCATAATGAATTTGTATCAGGCTGGTTGGTTCCGGTAATTCGCCAGATTAATTTAATGTTTAAGTGTTAACCTAAGTTGGATTGATAAAATGCTTTTAGCGCTATTTACAAGCCATTTGATATGAACGTTCGCCACCCTGAATTTAGCTCAGGTTTTTTACGGCTTGAAAGATGCTGAAATAAATCCGATAGCTATCGGATCATCATGACGATTAGCTTTTCCCGCTGATTACGCGGAAAAGGGCGCAGATTATAATTTTGAAAAGACGCTTTTATTAGGACAAAGAAATCTTTTTAAATCTGCATATTAATCCGTTTAAATCTGCGGGAAATGATTAGCAAATTTCCACAGATTTCTCGATTCCGTTCGAAATAACAAAATATGCACCTTCAATTCATCAAATCCCATCTTTTATAGTTGTCACAATTTTTTTGTTACATTTGCGGCGCTTTTGGTTTCCGGCGTTACATCCGGAATTAAAAGGGAATACAGTGTAAATCTGTAACTGTCCCGCAGCTGTAAGCTCCTTAACGGTTTTTCTATTCTTTTGCCACTGCTCCGGCGCTCCGGAATGGGAAGGCAGAAAACCGGGAGTAAGTCAGAAGACCTGCCTCAGGCATTAATTTCGTAGCTTTCGGGGATTGAAGCTGGGGTTTGAAGTACTTAACGTTTACGTATTTTCATTTCTTTTTACAATCTGTTGGCTATAGGTAAAACTAACCATCAAAATGAACAAAACAACTATTTTAGCAGCTGCTGGTTTAGGCCTGGCACAGCTAATGATTAGCCAGCTGGCTAATGCGCAGCAAAAAGACACTGTGCAGCTTAAAGATGTGGTAATTTCTGCCACAAAAAACGATCAAAAACAATCACAAACCGGTAAAGTGGTTAGCATCATCAGTCGCGAGGTGCTAGAACGCAGCAACGGAAAATCGTTACCCGATTTATTAACTGAGCAGGCAGGTATTATCATCAGTGGAGGTAACAGTAGCCAGGGAAAGGATAAGAGTATTTTTTTCAGGGGTTCTGGTAGTGGTTATACCCTGATATTAATTGATGGGATTGTACAAAACGATCCATCGAGCATTAGCGGTACATTCGATTTACGTTTATTTTCAATCGATCAGATCGATCACATCGAAATTTTAAGAGGCGGTCAATCTACCATTTACGGTTCAGATGCAGTAGCAGGGGTAATTAATATTGTAACCAAAAAAGGCGGACCAAAAGGCAATACCATTTATGGAGTAGCCAGTGCCGGAAGTTTTGAAACTTATAAGGGTACAATCGGTTTGAATGGCGCTGTTGAAGGCTTTTTTTACAACATTAACTATACACACCTTAAAACCGATGGTATTTCAGAAGCAGTAGCACCGGCAGGCAGCACAGCCGAATTTGATAAAGATGGTTTTAAAACCGATGGAGTTAACGCTAATTTTGGTATCCAGCTGGATAAGCGTTTCTCTGTTAATCCGTTTTTACGTTACTTCTATGGTAACTATAAAATAGATGAAGGCGCATTTGCCGATGGTTTACCAGCCAATAATTCGATATTGAAGCAGTTTAGCGGAGGTTTTAATGCCGAATATAAACTCAATACCGGAAAAATTACGTTAAACTATAGTCACGAGAGCAACTCGAACGATGTAAACTCGAGCTTCATGGGTTTTGCCAGTAATTTCGTAAACTATGGTAAAATGAATGTAATCGATTTATACTACAACCAGAAACTCGGTAATAAATTAGATTTATTAGTAGGTATCGATAACCGTAAAACAAAACTGATTACCGATTCAAGCAATCCAACAACCAATATCTTTGCAGCTTACGGGTCGTTGTTCTTACACAACTTAAGTGTGTTTAACCTCGAAGTAGGTGGACGTTACAACAAACACGATCAATATGGCGAAAACTATACCTATTCGGTAACACCAACCATTAACATCATCAAAGAAGTGAAACTGTTTGGTACAGTATCTACAGCATTTAAAGTACCGACTTTAAATATGCTTTTCGGACAGTTTGGAGCTAACTTAAACCTGAAGCCAGAAAAATCGCAGAACTACGAGGCTGGTGTAAACCTAAGCTTTGCCGACGATCAGTTTAGCTTGCGCGTAGCTGGTTTTAAACGCGATTTAACCGATGCAATTGTTTATACTACAGGATATACCAATCAGGGTACTCAGAAATTTAAAGGGCTAGAGATAGAACCGGCAGTAAAGTTTAGTGTGTTTAACATTAATGGTTATTATGCCTATGTAGAAGGCAATACCGGAACTGTAGATTTCCTGATCCGCAGACCGAAAAATACTTTTGGCATTACAGCAGGTGCACAGGCAACTAAAAATTTATACATCAGTGCCAACTACCGTTACTTTGGCAAACGTTTCGATACCAATTTTATATCTTATTTAAACGAAGAGCTGCCATCGTACAAATTGCTTAACGCTTATGTAGAATATGCTTTAGCTAAAAAACGCGTGAAATTGTTTTTTGATGCCAAGAATATCCTGAACGAAAAATACAGCGAAATTATTGGCTACAATACACCTGGCTTTAACTTTAATACAGGCGTAAGTTTTAATATACGCTAATAAAAAATTAACTTTGCTTAAATAATAACCAAAATACAATGTCTCATTTAAAATTTAATCCGCGCACCCTGATACTGCTATTAATGATATTGGCCATAACGGCTTTCCGTTTGCTGGTAACATTTAATTCAGATGAACTGAAGTTTGCTAATTTCTCTTCTATAGGAGCAGTGGCGTTATTCGGTGGTGCCTATTTTAAAGATCACGCCAAAGCATTTGCTTTTCCGTTGTTGAGTTTGTTTTTAAGCGACTTTATTTTAGCTTCAACCATTTTCAGTAAATACAATGGAGGTTCATTTTTGTACCAGGGCTGGTACTGGACCTATATTGCCTTTGCATTAATGGTTTTGGTAGGTAGAATTCTGCTTAAAAATGTAAACGTGGTAAATTTATTGGCCTCAACATTAACTATTGTGCTTATCCACTGGTTGGTTACCGACTTAGGTGTTTGGATTAATAATCCGTTATATACACAGGATTTAGCAGGTTACTGGAGCTGTTTGGTAAAAGCCATTCCATTCGAAATTAGATTCTTAGAAGGAACGGTTATTTACGGAGCTTTACTTTTTGGTGCTTTCGAAATTTTAAAAGCAAAATATCCGGTATTAAAATTAGAAGCGCAAGCTGCATAATAATACCTTTTTAAAATAGAAATCCTCTTTTGATTCAGTTCAAAAGAGGATTTTTTTTAACTTAGAATATCCAATTACATTTTACCTTTTCCATTTTACATCAAATGAAAGTCGTTTCTTTTTTACCCGCCGCCACGAAAATGATTTACGATATGGGCCTGCAGGATTATCTGCATGGTGTTACCTTCGAATGTCCGAAAGAAGCAGCCGATCAACCCAAAATTGTACGCTGTATTCTGGAAGGTAAAAACTATTCCAGCATAGAAATCGACAGGATTTTTTCGGCATCCAAAGCACAGGGGAAAAGCCTGTATTGGGTTGATGATGCACTTCTGGAAAGCATTGCACCCGATGTTGTATTTACACAGGATATCTGCGAAGTATGCAACATAGATACGGTTTGCACCGAAACCGCAGTAATGAAACTGAGCAAGCAGCCAACTTTGGTTCCGCTTTCGCCCAATAACCTGCAGGATGTTTTCGAATGTGCCATTACCATTGCCAGGGCATTGGGAAAAGAAGAGGTAGCCTTTAGTTATCTGGCAGGATTACAACAGAAAACCGATCAGATTTTGGATAAACTGAGGGAAAATAAATCACCTTTGAAACGGGTAATGCTTATGGAATGGATAGAACCAATATACAATTGCGGGCACTGGATTCCTTTTCAGATTGCTGCAGCAGGAGGGGTTGATATGCTTTCTAACCCTGCAGGCGATTCGATTGTTACCCCATGGGATAAGATTTTAAAGTATAATCCCGAGGTTTTGGTTATTGCACCCTGCGGCTTCGATCAAAAACGCAGTCTTGAAGAAATGAGCTTGCTTACAACGAAGGCAGGCTGGAATGATTTAGAAGCAGTAAAAAACAATCAGGTGTACATTGCAGATTTTGATATGTTTACCCAGCCAAGTGTTGGCACTCTGGTTGAAGGCATTGAGGCTTTAGCCTGTATGTTTCATCCGCAGATTTTTAAAGCAGATGAAAATATCGCTAAGAAGTTTATCAATTACGCTCAATCACTTCAATCCGTATAATCTTTAATCAGTGTAATCTATTAATCGGAGTAATCATTTTATGAAATTAGTTGTTTTAACAGGAGCAGGGATTAGTGCCGAAAGTGGATTGAAGACTTTTCGTGATTCGGATGGTTTGTGGGAAGGATATAACGTTTACGATGTGGCTACTCCCGAGGCCTGGGAAAGAAATCCGGAGTTGGTGCAGGAGTTTTATAACGAAAGGAGACGACAGGTGGTAGCGGCTCAACCCAATGCTGCGCATCGCATACTGGCCGAATTGGAGAAAGATTTCGATGTAGAGATTGTTACCCAGAATATAGACGACTTGCACGAGCGTGCCGGTTCAACTAAGGTTACGCACCTGCATGGCATTATAACGCGTTCGCAATCGAGTTTGCGCCCTAGTCTAACTTACCCCATTGAAGGAACCGAAATTAAAATGGGCGAACGCTGTAAATTAGGTTCTCAGTTACGTCCTCATGTAGTATGGTTTGGCGAAGCGGTACCTATGATCGAAGTAGCTGCTAAAATTTGCGAAAAAGCTGATCTATTTGTGCTGATCGGAACCTCACTGGCGGTTTATCCTGCAGCCGGATTAATTGATTTCGTTCCCCGTGAAGTAAAAAAATACATTATCGATCCTAAAACTCCCGATGTTAAGCGCTATCAGCATGTAATTACCATCGAGCAAAATGCAGTAAACGGAATGGAGCAGCTGAAAAGTATTTTAACAAATGGATAAGAAAATCTGCATTTTCAACTGGAGTGGTGGTAAAGACAGCACACTGGCACTACATTATGCGCTTCAGGATCCCACAATCGAAATCAGGTACCTCGTTACTACTGTTACCGAACAATATAACCGCGTTTCGATGCATGGTGTTAGAGAAGCATTGCTGATTAAACAGGCTGAAAGCATTGGTATTCCATTGTATCAGATCCGTTTAGGAGAAATGCCCGATATGGAAACATACGACAATACTATGCGAACACACCTCAGTAAATTTAAAGCAGAGGGTATTACCCATTCTGTTTTTGGCGATATTTTTCTGGAAGACCTGCGCGTGTACCGCGAAAATAAACTGGCTGAAATTGGTCTCGAAGCTATTTTCCCGCTGTGGCAGAAAGATACAAGGCAACTGATCGGGGAGTTTATAGATTTGAACTATAAAACCATCATTGTTTGTACACAGCAAAACCTAAAAGATATCTGTGGAAAAGTAATCACTGAGGATTTGATTAATGGCCTTCCCCCTGAAATTGATCCTTGTGGCGAAAATGGCGAATTTCATACTTTCGCCTTTGAGGGACCTGTATTTAAGCAAAAAATTGCTTTTTCAATTGGTGAGCAGGTTTTCAGAACTTATAATGCCCCTACAAAAACTACTTCAGAAAGTGATTCTCCTTGCTCAACTACTGCGCTTTCGGGCTTTTGGTATACTGATTTGGTTGAATAAATTTTCTTTTATAAAACATTTTGGCATCATTTTTTCTTTAGTATCTGTAATTAACTAAAATCGCACATGAAAATGAAAATTGTTTGGCAGGTTAGGAGCCAGACAAACGTCATTTAAAACTAAAAGTTATGAAAAAGATATTCGTGGTAATCGCACTAAGTTCAGTAATGTTTGCCTGTAACAATAAGGCCAAAGAAGAAGCAGCATTAAAACAACAACAGGCAGAAAAACAATTGGCCATAAAAGCTGTAAAAGATAGTTTAAGGTTAGATAGCTTTAAAAAAGCAGAAGTAGCTAAAGTAGAACAGGAAAAAGAAGCTAAACACCAGGCAGAACTTGCAGCAGCAAGGAGAGCCGGAGCTAATTCTTCAAGATCATATGCAAGATCAGGTGGCAGCTCGAGCGGTGCTTATGGTGGTACACAGCCTACAGCTAAGAAAAAAGGCTGGAGTGATGCCGCTAAAGGCGCTGTAATTGGTGGTGCTGCCGGTGCAGTAGGTGGTGCTTTAATCGACAAGAAAAAAGGTCGTGGTGCCATTATTGGTGGCTTAGTTGGCGCTGGTGGTGGTTATCTGATCGGTAGAGGAGAAGATAGAAAATCAGGTCGTGTACAACCTAAAAACTAAAAGCTTACTTGATATAATTAAAAGCGTTGCGGTGTAAAAATCGCAACGCTTTTTTTGTGTACCATAAAATCATTTTTATATTGCGCAAAAAAAATCCTCATGACAGACCAAACTCCAGCAGATAAAGGCCAGATTCAACATTTTGTAATGTTCTGGTTAAAACCACAGTTAACCAAAAGTGAAATAGCCGATTTTGCTAATTTCTTCGAAAGCCTGAAACCCATTAAATACATTAAAACTTTAAGTTATGGTTTGGCCGCAAATACACCCGTACGTCCGGTTACCGATAATTCCTTTACATACTCTTTAACCATAACCTTCGCAAATATCGAAGATCATAATGCTTACCAGGAAGATAAAACACATCTTGATGCTGTAGAGAAATTCTCGAAAAACTGGTACAGGGTAGTGGTACACGACACGGTGATTGCTTAGTTTTTACGCCTGTACATTTTATTATCTTCTCGTCATTCCCGCGCATGCGGGAATCTTAAAGCGTCTAAATATTCTATTAGCATTTTAACCATATAAGTCATTTAAGGGCAGTTAAAACTTATATTATCTCTATATGTTTTATATGGTTAAAATTACGTGAATTTATGTGTCTAGGCACCAAACTTCCCATATATTTGGCAAAATAATTAGTCGAAATTATATTTTGTGTCAACTATTAATTGTCATTATATCAGTAATTTATGTTTGTTAACTTAAACTAATAACTGATTTAAATGTGATTTTGTTCCCCTGAAATACCTTAAATTTCAAAATATAATTTTGATTAAATCATTAATTATCAGTAAGTCAGTCGTTTATGGTCTTAATATTGATGTCTGTTATAAGCGGCTGTAAAATCACTGCGCATTAATTTAAAGCGCTCTATTACGGTTGTGATAAATGCTTCGTCAAGTATTTCGAATACATCATTTACACCTCCTCCACTCAGGTCGAGTTCGGCTAATTTGTAGCTTTGCTCGAAAGAGCCTTGTTCAAATTTTACAATGTATTTCTGATTCATCGAAAAGATGGTGATTTTACACTCAGGGTGTGGCAGTTCTGCTATAACTCTCATTTTAAATAATGTTAGGTTTGGTGGGGTTAACTTGTGGTTGGTAATCGTTAATCGGTATGCCGTTTAGTTTACCGTAGCTGGTTATGATTTCAAAACGCGCAAATAGTTCTTCTTTGTACCATTGGCGCGCTCTGGTTAGTTTAATCACATCGGCATGGTCAAAAGTTTTGTAGGCATAATTTTTTACGCTTTCGGCATTTTCCCAGATGGAGAAAGTAGCCTGATCCAGAAAAGGATTTTCTCCAATACCTGCAGCGAGGATAAATCCGGGGGCTGTTCTCATGGCGTCGGCAGCTCTTTTAATGTTTTGCCTGAACTCTTTGAGGCGGTTAAACCGGATTGCTGCCCGCGTAATCACGGCAATCCTTCCGTTGTACTCGTTGTTGTCTTTAATAGTTGTAAAAGGCTCTTTTTTAGACCATAAGCCATGACTTGATAAAGGTTTTAGTAAGATGGTGCAGCTTTCTATGTTAAAAAGGTTAAACCATTTTATAACCAGTGAATTGCTGTAAAAAGCTTCGCAATCTTCCTGGTTCTCCCAGGTTGTAAGTAATGCCCAGTGTTTGAAATCGGTAGCCAGATCAACCTGTGCATTTTTGCCGCTACCCATTAATTTCCAGAACCTGCATTTTTTGTTGAGCCATAAGGGTAAACGCAAAACAGCCATTCCGATAAAGGCGAAGGGAACGGTAAGGCTACGGAATTTTGTAATGGTTAAGGCTGTAATCAAAACAATCAGGATTTAGCTGCCAAAACTAATGAATTTAAGGATAGGTTATCGTTCAAAATTTCGTCATTAAATCTGCAAGGGCATTGCTTATTGCAAATCATCATTAACTTTGGTTATAGAATTAGCAAGATGGCAGAAGATTTAACAATAACCCAGAGTACATCAAAAGAGGAGCAGTATCAATCCATTATCCCTCAAATAGAAGCTTTGCTGTATGGCGAAACTGATTTTGTGGCCAATATGGCTAATGTTGCCGCGGCATTAAAAGAACAGTTTAACTGGTTTTGGGTGGGTTTTTACCTGGTGAAACAAGATGAATTGGTTTTGGGGCCGTTTCAGGGACCGGTTGCCTGTACGCGCATAAAAAAGGGAAAAGGCGTTTGTGGTACTTCATGGGCAAAGGCCGAAACCATTATTGTGCCTGATGTAGAAGAGTTTCCGGGGCATATCGCCTGTGCTTCGGCGTCAAAATCTGAAATCGTTCTTCCTTTAATTGTAGCAGATGAGGTAATTGGAGTATTGGATGTAGATAGCGAGGTGTTGAATAAATTTGATGATACAGATCAGATTTATTTAGAGCAGGTTATCGTTATTTTGTTAAATAATTTATCGATATAATTTTTGAAACTGGAAACCGAATATTACCTGAATGAAGATGTGGTTGCGCTCGCAAAAGATCTGTTGGGTAAGGTATTGTACACGAAAGTTGAGGATCAGATTACCGCCGGCATAATTGTCGAAACGGAGGCCTATTTTGGTGTAAAAGATAAAGCATCGCATGCCTATGGTGGCCGCAGAACGAACCGTACCGAAACCATGTATGCAAATGGCGGAATAGCTTATGTATATCTTTGCTACGGCATGCATCACTTATTCAATATTGTCACATCTGTAGAAAACGAACCACATGCTGTGTTAATCAGAGGTATTGAACCACTGGTAGGTATTGATGTAATTGAAGCGCGCCGCAAAATGCCTTACACAAAGGGAGCAATAGCGGCCGGCCCGGGTTCTGCTGCTAAGGCATTGGGTATTGATAAAGGTTTTAATGCAAAACATTTGGGTGGCGACGAAATCTGGGTAGAAGATCACAATATCCGGTATAAGGAGGCTGAAATTGCGGCTTCACCAAGGGTTGGTATTGCCTATGCACAAGAGCATGCCTTATTGCCATGGCGCTTTTTTGTAAAAGGAAATAAATATGTAAGCAAGCCAAACAAAGTTTAACAATGTGGATTTTTACTGAGATATTAAGCAATAATCGAAAGCAGGACTGGAAACATTACCTGCTTTTTTTGTAATATTGAGACGGTGAATTTCCTTATTAACGTGATACTATCTAATTAAAATAGCTGAAATGATTAATTATAACCCTAAAGATTGGTTTACTTTTATTTTTCATATCCATAAAGCCGATACCTTCCGAAAACTATGGCCTTTAATGTTAAGTGTAGCTGCATTTTCGGGTTTGGTTTCATTTCTGGAGCTAAATATCTTTAAGTTATCCAAAAGCGATTATGTGAGTAATATTGGTATGATGCACAGCTTGCTGGGTTTTGTAATCTCCATGCTGCTCGTGTTTAGAACCAATACTTCTTATGACAGGTGGTGGGATGGCAGGAAGCTGCTCGGTGGATTAACTAATGTAAGCCGCAATTTTGCCATGAAAATTAAAGCGCTTAAGCTGCCGGAAGAAGATTTAAAGTTTTTTGAATACGGCATTCCAAAGTATGCGTTTGCCTTAAAAGAGCATTTGAGGGAAAAAAAGTATTTTGGGAAAAACAGCTTTTTAATCGAGGTAGAAGAGCATAAACATATCCCTAACCAGATTGCTAGTAGCATGATTTCGAGACTCTATGAGCTTCTTGAAAGAGGTTTGATTTCGCAAGAGCAACTGATTGTGCTGACCAACGATGTAAACCAGTTTACTGATATTTGTGGCGGCTGCGAAAGGATCAAGAATACGCCTATTCCTTTTTCTTACAGCGTGTTCATTAAGAAGTTTATTTTTGTGTATGTGCTTACCATTCCAATTGGTTGGGTATTTAGTTTGGGTTATTATCTGGTGCTCATTGTTCCCTTTATTCTCTATGTATTAGCGAGTTTGGAGTTGATAGCTGAAGAAATAGAAGACCCATTTGGTCAGGATGCGAACGATTTGCCGGTTGATCAGATTTGCGCCAATATAGAAAAACATGTAGAGGAGATTTTAAGCTAATGATTAAAATTGCCTGGCATCAATTATATGCGCATCCTTTACCGGAAGGGCACCGTTTTCCTATGCTAAAATATGAGTTGATACCCGGTCAGCTTTTGCATGAAGGTACCATATCGCAGGCCAATTTGTTTCATCCCGATTGTGTTGATGAAGCCACAGTTCGTTTAACTCATCAAACGGAATATTGGGAACAATTACGCGATTTAACCCTTTCGCCACGTGATCAGCGAAGAATTGGTTTTCCACTAAATGCGCAGCTATTGGAGCGCGAACTCCGTATTGTACAAGGCACAATAGATGGTGTGCATTATGCAAAAGCGCATGGCATAGCTTTTAACGTAGCTGGCGGAACGCATCATGCCGGTAGTAATTGGGGAGAAGGTTTTTGTTTGTTGAATGATCAGGCTGTTGCTGCTAACTATTTATTAAATAATAATTTAGCTAATCGTATATTAATTATTGATTTAGATGTGCATCAGGGAAATGGCACTGCAGAAATTTTCCAGAAACAACCCAAAGTTTTTACTTTTTCGATGCATGGCGATAAAAATTTCCCGTTCAGGAAAGAGCTGTCTGATTTGGATATAGCCCTGGAAGACGGTTTGGAAGATGAGGCTTATCTTACACTTTTACATATCAACCTAAAAAAGGCATTTGAAAGATCGAAGCCCGATTTCGTTTTTTACCTTTCGGGTGTTGATGTGCTCTCTACCGACAAACTGGGCAAGCTGGCTCTAAGTAAAGCCGCCTGTAAAGAACGAGACAGGGTGGTGCTGCAGGCTTGCAAAGATAAAGGCTTGCCGCTGCAGGTGAGTATGGGTGGTGGTTACTCGGCAGATATTAAAGAAATTGTAGATGCACATTGCAATACCTATAGGCTGGCTTTCGATTTATTTACCTAGGCTGTTACGCCAAAACTATAATATCCTTATCTTCGCGCCGATATGTTGGAGATTATTTACGAGGATGAAAACCTGATTGCCATCAACAAACCACATGGCTTGTTGGTTCATCAATCGTCTATTGCGCGTGATGCCACCGAATTTGCCTTGCAACTGCTTAGGGATCAGGTGGGGAAGCATGTAAGTCCGGTACACCGGCTGGATAGAAAAACAAGCGGGATCTTATTGTTTGCTTTTGATAAGTCTTCTGAAATTGCTATGCATCAGCAGTTTATGAATGCAGAAACCGATAAAAAGTACCTCGCTATATTGCGCGGCTATACACCTAATGTGATGGATATAGACTACCCCTTAGCTAAGGAGAACGGAACCATGCAGGATGCCTTTACTTCTTTTAAAACACTGCAAAGGGCAGAAGTTGATGTTGCTTTTGGTAAACATCCTACATCAAGGTATTCGTTGGTTGAGGCAAGTCCTAAAACAGGCCGGATGCACCAGTTGAGGCGCCATTTCAGCCATATTCTACATCCCATTATTGGCGACAGGACACACGGCTGTAACAAACAGAATAAGTTTTTTAAAGAACAGTGGGATATGACCACCATGTTGCTGCACGCCTCTGAGCTTTCATTCATTCATCCGGTTAGCCAGAAACAAATACACCTTAAAGCTGGTTTACACGATGAATTTAAAAGGGTGATGGATTTTATGAAAATGAAACTCTAGCACAATTTTTGCCTTCAAAATCAGTTTATATAGCATCTATGATTAAATACTTACGTTTTTCCCTTCCGGTTTTAGCGCTTTTTGCAGCCAGTTGTTCTTCAGTTTATATGCCCAACGTTCCAAATACCCCAATGCTTAGTAAGCAGGGCGAGTTTAGCGGAGGCGGTCACATTTCTTTAAAAGGTAATGCCAGTATTAACGGTGCCTATGCGGTTTCCGATCACATTGGTTTGCTTTTTAGCGGATCTACCATGAACAGCGAGAGAAAGGCCAAAAATTTCGGACATAAACTGATTGAAATTGGTGGAGGTTATTTCGATACTTTTGGTCCGGATAATAACCGCATTATTGAAATCTATGGTGGTGTTGGAAAAGGCTGGAGTGATATTACTTTCCGTGATTTTAAGGATGATGTTTTAGTTAGCAGCGAATTACAGGAGGTAGATTACCGCAAAGCATTTTTGCAGGTTAATTACAGTTCTAAAAAGAAAAACAATCTGCATTTGTTCGGAAAGGATTTTCCAATCAATTACGGAACAGCGTTAAGGATTAGTCACGTAAAAATGGATAGGTTCTTTTTAAACGGAGTGGTTCAGCCAAAAGAAGATAATATTTTCTTTGAGCCTGTTTTCTTTACGCGTATGGCTTTAAGTAAAACTTTCCAGCTCCAATATACAACAAGTAGCAATATTGGCTTAAAGAGCCGTAAATACATGTCGGCGGGCAATTCTATTTTTACTATTGGAGTTGTGGTTAATGTGGGAGGGAAGTAGGTTGGTTTATTAGTTCATTTGTTAATGGTTCATTGGTCAATGGCTCATTAGTTCATTGGTTTTCAGGGAGCTAATTTTCAGATTCTATTCTTATAGTCTGTCATCCTGAGCCTGTCGAAGGACTGTATAATCAGGTTCATTAGTCATTAGTTCATTGCTTTTCAGGGAGCTAATTTTCAGATTCTATTCTTATAGTCTGTCATCCTGAGCCTGTCGAAGGACTGTGTAATCAAGTTCATTCGTCAATAGTTCATTGATTATTAGTATATGCAGCGTACATAACTTACTCACTGTAATTTGATTACTGGTTATTTAGCGCCTTCGTTTTATTCTGAAACCTTAAAAACAATAGGATAGAAGCCGTTAATAACCCAAAAGTTAATCCATACCAGATTCCGTTTACGCCCAGATTGAATTTAAAACCCAACAAATAGCCTACAGGGATTCCAACCACCCAATACGCCAGAAAGGTAATAAAAGTGGGTATATTAACATCGCCCAGACCGCGCAATACGCCCAGACCTACCACCTGTGTTCCGTCAAAAAGCTGAAAAAAGCCTGCAATAATCAGCAATTGAGCTGCAATGGCTACCACTGATAAATCTTCGGTATAAATAAAAGGCATAATGTTATGCGCCAATACAAAAATTACGGCTGTACAGGTCATAAACAGTAATATAACATGGTAACTGGCTATGGCTGATTTACGCAGATCATCAAAATTTTTCTTGCCCAAATTGGTGCCGGTTTTAATGGTAGCGGCAGAAGCTACACCACTGGCCATCATGTAAGTCATGGCCGCTAAGCTAATGGCAATCTGGTGTGCTGCTTGCTCAACTGCGCCAATCGTACCAATTAATACTGCTGCACCACTAAAAGCACTGATCTCGAAAGAATATTGCATGGCTACTGGCGCACCAATCTTAATAATTTTGAGGGCGCGAACCTTATCAATAAAAGTAGCTTTAAAATGAGTAAGGTATTTTTTAAAATGTTTTGACCTTAAAACATAAAAGCACATCACTGTAGCCATTAAAAGCCTGTCGATCAGTGTGCTCCAACCCACACCACTTACCCCCATAGGTTTGATGCCAAACATTCCCTTAACAAAAATGATTCCGAGGGTAATGTTTAAGGCATTGCCCCATATCGATACGAACATGGCCTGTTTGGTAAAGCCCAGGCCTTCTGCAAACTGTTTAAAGGTCTGGAATATCAATAAGGGAATTATGGATACGGAAAGCAGGCCCAGGTATGGCTTGGCATATTTTACAACAGCTGGTGTTTGATCGAGGTGATCGATAACCAATAATACGCCGAAATGTACCAGGCAATAAAGCACAACACCAATTAAAATATTAATGATTAAGCTGTTTGATAATAAGCGGCCGCATTCTTCGTAATTCTGACGGCCGTTTTCCTGCGCAATCAAGGGCGTTAAACCATAAGAAATACCCAGGCCAATCACAAGAATTAGAATGAAAATGCTGTTTACCAGCGACACGGCAGCGAGTTGAGTAGTGTCGGTAAAATGGCCTACAATAATACTATCTGCCATGTGCACCAGCGTATGCCCAACCTGTGAGCCTACAATTGGCAGGGCAAGATGGAGATTTTCTTTATAGTAGGGTTTATATTTTTGGTAAATTTTAGAAAACATAGGTAGGCAAAGGTCGGGTTTTTAAACCTCAAAAAATAGGAGTGTAGAAAAGTTAATATACACCCTCCAGGTTATCGTCCTTTCGAGCGGAGTGCAACGCAGTCGAGAAATCTATCGAGCCAGATCTTTCAATTCCACTACGTTCCAGTCGAGATGACGTCCTTCTTATTTGAGTCAATCAAGAATAAAGGAGAATAATGTATTTGGGAAACCTACCGTACCGCTGTAAAATATTCCTCCCGTTCGGTCGTATGCGATTTGATTACATTTGTCAGGATCAAATTAACCAGTATTTTTTGGGCTTTGCGGTAAGAGCTGCGCATCAGTTTGCTAAACTCTTTAAGCGTTATTTTTTCGTTTTCTTCCAGATATTGAAGCAGTTTTTTTTCATTATCCGAATAAGAAATCAGCACACCTTTATCTTTGTAATCGTTTTTTAATACTTCTACAATAATTTTGCTGGCCAATACACTTTTATCGTCGATCCGGATATAGGCCCACCATTTGTTCTGTTCATCGAGGGCATAGTGAGGTTTAGTGTCACTTTCCGGAATGTTTACCACCAATACCAGTTTGTCGTCAACATAAATCTCTTCAAAATTGGGTTCAATTGCAGGTTTGCAAAACTGGTGTGCCGAAGTAAGGATCATGTATTTTTCTTCTTCTTCCGATTTCACACCTTTAATCGAACCATCATCGGCAACGCCAACCAGCAATTTACCACCTTTATTATTGGCAAAGGCCACAAGGCTTTTGGCAATTTTTCCGGTATTGTTAATGGTTTTTTTAAAATCGAGCATAACACCTTCGCCCTGCATAATTAAACTCTTGATACTCGGCATAATCTAAAAATTAATAGGCAACACGGGGAGTTTCGCCCTGGTGCAGGTTTCTTACATATACTTCATTCATTACAGTAGCACACAATTCGCCACTTTTGGTGGTAATTTCCATTGGATACGCTTTTACAAACTTTCCGGTGGTTCTTAACGCATGTGTAGCTTCAGCAAGCATTTCGTCGGTTATAGTGATGGTAAAATACAAAGCAGAGCGCCCGGGTTTTAAATATTGTATAGAAGCACTTTTAAGCCATACACGTACTTTAAATCCTTCGCGCTGCATTAACTGATCAAATAATAAAGCATAAAACGGATCGGTTGCTGCATAAATTGTACCACCAAAAATAGAGCCATTGTAGTTCTTATTCAGGAAACTCTTACTCAGTTTAACTGTGCAGCTTCTAAATTCATTTTCAAATTTCTGAACCCAAATGCGCTGAAAAAATAATGGAGGGTAAAAGCGCATTACCCATTTAAGGGTGTTTTGAGAAATAATCATACTTACTAATATCAGAAAGTTTTAGCACCTTTTAAAGTTTTGTGACGGTTGATTTGGTAATATTTGCGTAATTTAGGTTATGCATGTATACGACACCATTACCGCCGCTTTAAGCGATTTAGACAACAGGGGTTATAACCTGGATTTTAATTTAACTGCTGTTGGACTGGAATGCAAATCGATCAATTTGTTCCTGATGCCAGAGGAGTTCGAAATTGAAGAAGTGTATCGTTTTGAGGGGATGACCGATCCGGCCGATAGTTCAGTGGTGTATGCCATTTCATCAGCTACCGGAAATTTAAAAGGCGTTTTGGTAGATGGCTACGGGGTTTATGCCGAAAACGTTTCGCCCGAACTGCTGAATAAGCTGAAAATACACCACGAATAATTTACAACGGTTAAGTTTATGTATTGATAATCAATTCGATATCTTTAAATAGCGCTGTGGTTAGCGAAGAAAATTAAAACCAAATGATTATAAGGTTGTTAGAATTATAGATAACAATAAAAACTATGAAAAAAACAATCTTAAGTCTTGCTTTTGCTGGTTCTTTAATATTAGCCACCTCAGCATGCAATTCGTCTAAAAATATGGCTGGTTCTTCAGACAGTACGAAGACGGATTCTACCAAAGTGATGGATACCACTCAGAAAATGACCGACACTACCAAAAAATTACCTGATACCACAAAACAGATGCTTCATTAAGCACATAAAAGCCACAGCTAGTTAAGTGTGGCTTTTATTTTAAAATCTATTTTAATTTATTTGTGTTAATGCGTACTTTCAGCGACTAAACCCAAATATTTAAATGGACCAGCAAGCCCAAACCAACAAACGTAATGTAATTTTCTTAGTCATTGTAGCCGCCCTGGGCTATTTCGTTGATATTTATGATCTTGTATTATTTTCTGTAGTTCGCTTAAAAAGCTTTACTGATATTGGTATTTCGGCCGAGCACATGCGTACCGAAGGAGAATATGTGCTTAACATGCAAATGTTTGGTTTATTGCTTGGCGGGTTATTATGGGGGATTATAGGCGATAAATTTGGCCGCATTAAGGTATTATTCGGATCTATATTAATGTATTCATTAGCCAATATAGCCAACGGTTTTGTTACTGATATACATGCTTACGCTATTGTCAGGTTTATTGCAGGTATTGGTTTAGCAGGAGAGCTTGGTGCAGGGATTACGCTGGTTACCGAAACCATGGATAAAGAAAAACGTGGTTACGGAACAATGGTTGTGGCCGGGATAGGCTTATTGGGTGCCGCTGCTGCTGCAACAATTGGAAAACATTTCGATTGGCAAACCTCATATTTTGTAGGTGGTGGCATGGGTATATTATTATTGTTTTTGCGGATAGGTACTTTCGAATCGGGGATGTTTAAAAATGCTGAGCAGGATAAAGCTGTGTCAAAAGGTAACTTTTTTATGCTATTCTCTGATCGCAAACGGTTCTTGAAATATCTGGCTTGCATTTGTTTGGGGCTTCCACTTTGGTTTATTGTAGGTATCCTGGTTACACAATCGCCCGAAATTGGTAAGGCTTTGGGCGCTAAAGATGTTTTGAATGCCGGCACAGGAATTATGTATACTTATTTTGGTATTGCCATTGGTGATGTAGTTTGCGGTGTACTGGCTCAGGTTTTAAGATCGCGCAGGAAAACTGTGCTTATTTTTCAGGGTTTATCAGTAATTACTGTTATAGTTTATCTTACCAGTACCGGTTTAACCGAAAGTAATTTTATACTCATTTGTTTGTTTATGGGCTTTGCCGTTGGATATTGGGCTACATTTGTTACTATCGCAGCCGAACAGTTTGGTACCAACATCCGCTCTACCGTAACTACTACCGCACCCAATTTTGTTCGTGGTGCATTAATTCCTATCACTTTCCTTTTTGAGTTTTTTGTACACCGTTATCACATCATTCCGGCAGCATTTATTGTAATGGGGGTTTTAACGGCAATTGCCATGATTTCTGTATTGTACTTAAAAGAAAGCTTTAGTAAAGATCTCGATTACCTGGAGGAATAATCAAAAGCAGGCTGGTCGAATCACAGTCAATGTCAATAAAATGTACTATCTAAACATAAATCAGTATAGCTATTTTAATAGCCTTAAATTTGTATGGAAATAGAAAGAGCCATCATGTTGAAAGAAGAAGTAGCAGCGCGTTATAAGCAAATACAAGATGAGATTTGCCGTGGATTGGAAATTGCCGATGGCAAGGGGAAGTTTGAAGAAGAGCTTTGGGAGCGAAACGGTGGGGGAGGCGGACGTACCCGGATTATGCAAAACGGTGCGATTATCGAAAAAGGTGGTGTGAATTTTTCGGCTGTACACGGCAAATTACCCGAAGCCGTTAAAAAAGCTTTTAATGTAACCGAAGATGACTTTTTTGCAACAGGTGTTTCTATTGTAATCCACCCGAACCATCCGCTGGTACCGATTATTCACATGAATATCCGTTATTTCGAACTTAATGAAAACACACGCTGGTTTGGTGGCGGAATTGATTTAACACCACATTATGTTTTTGAGAATGATGCCAGGTTTTTTCACCATAAATTAAAAAATGCCTGCGATGAGTTCAGCACAGATTTTTACCCGAAATTTAAAACGCATGCCGATGATTATTTCTTTATTAAACACCGCGAAGAAACCCGTGGTATTGGCGGCATTTTTTATGATCGGTTAAAACCAGAAAATACCAATTTAAGCTGGGAACAGATTTTAGATTTCTCTATCAATGTTGGCGAAACTTTTCTGCCAATTTACACTGAGTTGATTGACCGTAACCGCGATAAAGAATTTACTGAGCAACAAAAAGAATGGCAGTATCAGCGCCGGAGCCGTTATGTAGAATTTAACCTGGTTTACGATTCTGGAACTAAATTCGGACTGGAAACCAATGGCCGTATCGAATCAATTTTAATGAGCTTACCGCCACAGGCCAATTGGGGCTATAATGTACAGCCAGCTGTTGGTACTGAAGAATATGAAACTGTGCAATTGCTTAAAAAAGGCATAAACTGGGTGTAGGTTTTAAGCGATACAATCGCTTTTCTCGTCCATCCACGATACAAACGTGGACGATTATGAATCGTCATGCTGATCCGATCGATATCGGATTTATTTCAGCATCTCTATGGGTTATTCGCGATAATTAAAACAGCCTTAAATCTGGTACAACTTCATGATAGCCAGCTTTGAGTTTACCAGTTCTGAAATCGTTGACAATGTTATGCGCCAATCGTGTTGGCTCCGGAATCCGGTAGTTTCCAATACAATTTTTAATTACTTCGAGGCTTTGTTCCTGCGTAATTAAATGCCCGGCCGATATGTAAACCGGCGCACAATTATTTTTGGTACGGAGTGAAAAACCAAGTGTTTCGCTATGGCTTTTAATTGTTGTTGTGCTAAATTTATTGGGTTCAGGCACATGATTTTCGCCATACAACAGACTTTTGGCACAACCAATTGTCGACTGATTGGTCAAAATACCGAAATGAGATGCAACACCCATGCGCCTCGGGTGTAATATGCCATTGCCATCCAGTACCACAATGTCTGGTTTATTTTCAATCAGCTCCCAAACCTTTAATAATGCCGGAACTTCTTTAAAGCCTAAAAAGCCGGGCTTGTACGGAAAATTGGTTTCGAAAGTGGCTAGCGCACAAGATTTTAAAACCATAGCCGGATATTCGAGCAATACAATTGTAGCGTACATAGTCGTGCAGTTTTTGTTGAACGAAATATCAGCACCTGCAATGGTTTTAATTTTATCTACCTGCTCAAATTTTAATTGTTTGGCGAGCTCAATCTGGTAAGCTGTAGCGTCCTGAAAGCTATAATGGTCGTACATATTTGAAGTACAAGTTTGGAGATAAATTGTTTTTATCAATCATGTTCCAACAGTAAATATACTTAAATGCTAAGTAAAAATACGCAGCAAAATAAGGGTGATATTACGCTGTTTTAATATAGCTGTTTGCTGGATATTTGTTTGACAACCTTAAGGAATAATCAGTACAAAACGCTCTTTTATTCTTTATAATCGGATTGAGCCTTGAGTTGTAGGGAAACCGAAACCCTTGTAAAAAAGAGGATTATCTATAAAACAAAAAAAAATGGGATTTTATTCAACTGAACCGGTAAATCCGGCCAAAACAACAGTAACTTATCTGTGGACAGGATTACGTACCCCTGGGATTTTTATTGTAGAAGTTCAAGGCGATGCACCAAATTATTCTTACGGCTTTACCTTAACACGTGATCCGCAGTTTGTTGGTGGACTTAAAATTAATTCTATGGGCTGGACAGGACCTTTAGCAAGTGGTACAGCGCCATATATATCGAGAGGTTCATTTCCTGGGCATTTCCAAAATCAAATTGTAATATCAGGATCAAACGGAGATTTTTTAATCCCTGTAAAAGAAGTTCCACACGACCAGGTTGATAGTTATATCAAATCTCAGGCTGAAGAAGCTGTTGGTGTGTAATTAAATAAATTTAAACGATATTCCCATTTGATGCATAATATCAAATGGGAATTTTTTGTCAAAAGGGAAGAGGGGGAATTCCTATCAGATAGTCGTAACAAAAATCCGCATACTAAAGTCCTTTTATTTAGCTAAATTGGTTCGGAAAACAAATAAATAGCGGTAAACAATTTAAAATGGTTTTAGTCCAAATTTTAATGCTCACTTCATTCTATGCCATTGCTAAAATTATCGGTGTCGTATTCATCTATTTTTTTAGCCGACAATTAAACCGAAGTTTTAAGCGCGAGCATGGCGTTATAGCATATTCAGCGCCAGAGGAAATTCAGGAAAGTGTGGATGAAATAGAGAAAATAGTTGCAATTGATTTTATAGCAAATTCGGGTGAAATTGCACTCGTTAAAAAGGTGGATAATCACAGCCTATTTATAGAAATTGTTGATGCCGACCTTAATCACAAAGAAACCATTAGTTTAGCCGATGAAATTTTCAATACTCATAAATTCAATAAGTTTCAATGTTTACCAGATCGTCATTTCTATTTTAATATATCTAATTTTCAGGCAGAAAGATGGAATAAATGGCACTTGAAGATCGATTTTTCTGGAAATACAATACAGAAAGTTATTGATGATCTGGAGGAGAAATACAAATATTCACACGATAGAAATTTAGTTTTTTTTGATATTAGAAAGTTCAAGGAAATTAATCTGATAAATTTCTTTGACGATTTTTTTGAAGAAGACAGTTTTGATTATAACCGAAGCATGGGTGATCCGATAGATCTGTTTTACTCTTCAGATTACAAGCGCCTGAGCCTTTGTTATTTTTTTAAGGATGAAGAAGAACCACGCGGAAATTTTTCTGTTTTTAATATAGAAGATTATGAAAATCCGAAATTAATATCTTCTTTGAAAATCGATAGTTATGGCAATGATATTAAATTCAGTAATGATCATACTAGAATTGTATATTGGCGTTGGGAATGCCAGGATAAAAAAGGATTTGTAATTCAATATGTAATTCTAAAGCTTGAAGAATTTTCCATTACGCTGGAAAAAAGGATTAATATCAAATATGGCCATAATGTTTTCGGTCATATTTATTTCTTAATCAACCAAAGCATTGTTAAAGTGGATTACAACAAATTCAGGATTCGCCATATTGAAACGAATGAAAATAAAATTATTCCACGTGATGAGCATTCGCCTTATTGTTCAAACGAAAACACCTTGGTTTACCTGAATAATTATCAGTTAGAAAAATTAAGTTTTTCTTAAGTAAAACGGAGGCTACAGGGATAATATCTAAGATTATTGATTTGTCCTATAATTAATATTATGTTAAGTTGTGTTTTAACAATACTAACCTACCCGCTGTAATCAGCTCAAAAAATCAAAAATAAATTATTGGATCAACGCGATATCTCTTTATGGAATTATAGTTCCTGAAGTTTACGGCTAAGCTCCTGAACTTTGTCTGTAGCTTTTTTACGGGTGTAAATGTCAAGCAGCAGCTGAACAGTTTTTTTATCGTTCGGATTGATTTCGTTGGCGCGCTGTAAAGCAAATTGTGCGCGATTAATTAAACCATTGTATTTGCTGGCTTTATCGGCATCATTCTTTTTAAGCGTTTCGTTAGCAGTATTGATGTACGCGATGCTGAGTTGGTACAACGCGTCAAAATAATTCTGATCGGTTGCCAAAGCTTTATCGTAAGCTAAAATTGCGGTAGAATTGTTTCCGCCAACCTGCTGCAGGTAACCGTAAAGAAAATACAGCAATTTACTACCCTTTTCAACTTGTAAGTTTTTTTCAATCAGCGAAGTGGCTTTACTGTAATTTTCGGTATCGAGTAAAAGATTAATGTAGTCGTTGGTTAAGAAACGGTTAAACGGATTTAGTACCAGTCCTTCTTCCAGCGTTCTGATTGCGGTTTCATAATCTGATTTCACTACATACATTTGCGCCATTTTTTGATAAACCGATGGATTTTTAATGCCATTTTCTTTAGCGCGTTTAAAATAATTTAAAGACTCCTCGTACGATTGAATGTTTAAAGCGCAAATGGCCGTATTTAATGCCAATGTAGTATCGGCAGGAAACTTATTGCTCACTTCCTTTAAATCGGCAAAGGCTTCCTTAAATTCATTATTGAAAAAAGCTTCGTTGCCTTTATCCTGCTTTTTGATCAGGATATTGTGGTCGGATGCTTTAATCAGACCCGAATTATCGTTGTATCTATCGAGCGATTTGGCTTTGGCCACCGCCTCTACCGCTGTATCGTAATATTTGTTAGAATTGCCCTGATCGGTATCAATTATAGCGGCAAAGGAAGTTAAGTAAGATTTAATTGACCAGGTTTCGGTCCAGTTTTTTGTTTTACTGTCCTTTTCTGCTGATTCTATTGATTTTAAACCATCGGTAATGATTGCCAGTTGTTTCTTTTGGTCTTCTTTATTGGCAATTGAAGCCTGCAATTTACCAACCGAATTTCTTGCGATCAGGATTTGGCTTTTTTGAGCTGCAGCGTTAAAAGAGACTAAAGTTAAAGCGATCAATGATATTTTAAAGCAATTCTGCATAGGATAAAGAAATGAGTAAAACTATAATAAACCATAAAAATAGACATAAAAAAAAGAGCCCCGAAATTTCAGGGCTCTTTTTTTAAAACGTTAACTAAATTATTGTTTAGGCAAAGCGTCTAAACGTTTTTTAATTTCGTCGTAGTTTTTAGTGTCGTTTCTGAAAGCGTAAATGGTTTTCAACGTTTCTAATGCACCTGCATTTTTGCTGTCAACCTCTAGTGCTTTTTTGTAAAAAGGAAGTGATTTATCTAACAAAGCGTTCATTTTTGTAGTTACTTCGTTAAATTCTTTTACTTTTTTCTGATCGATTTTATTTCTCTCTCCCTGTAATTTTAAAGCCTGGCTGAAATAAATGTTTCCTAATAAAACCTGATAATTTGCATTATTTGGTTCTTTAGTAGCCAAAGCAACTAACATTTGCTCCGATTTTGCAGCATCACCCCTATCAATATAGATTTGGGTTTCAGTTTTGATCCAGTCTGTATTTTCAGGGAATTTAGCAGTTGCTTCTTTAATTACAGCTAAAGCTGCAGTTGTATCTTTCTGCTTGCTTAAAATGGTGCTGATAATTTCATTATACAAATCTTTTGATTGTGGCGCATTGAAAGAGATTACTTTTTTAAATTGCGTAATCATGCCCGGATAATCTTCAATGGTTCTTGCTGCAATACCTGCATTTAAATACATTGAAGTATCTTGTGGGTTAATTTCAGTTGCCTGAACAAATTTCTGGTAAGCTGTTTTGAAATCTTTTTTGTTGTAAGCAATCACACCACCGTTTCTAACTGCATTAATTACGTTGGTTTCAGCCAGATTGATATTATCTTTCTCTGCACCTTTAGTATCCAGTTTTTTAGCTTCAACAATGGCTTCTCTTGCAATTTTTAAGTTTGCATCGGCATTTGCTGTGCTCACAGAATCTAAAATTGCTGCTGAAGATGCGAAAAGCGCACGGTATGACCATGCTTCAGGCATTACTTTAGATTTTTCATCGGCAATGGCTTTGTCGGTGTGGGCCAGTCCTTTAGCTAAAGCTTCTAGTTTTTTTGCTAATGGAGTTGAAGCATTTGACGAGGTTAGCTGGAATAAGCCCCAATCGTTTCTTGCTGCTGAAACTTCGCTTTTCTGAGCAAAAGCAGCGCTCACTGCACCTGCCAGAAATATACTTAGAAATACTCTTTTCATAATTTTTATTCTAATCTTAATTTTAGTTTAATTTTCTTCCGTTTCGTTATCTGAATCATCATCTTCGTCAGCATCATCAGCTTCTGGTGTAGTATCGGCTTCTAATTCTTCGCCATCAACTACAACACTTTCTAAATCAACTGTTTCTTCTTCATCTTCCTCGTGGTCGATTTTGGTTACCGATGCAATTTCATCGTCGCCTTTTAGTGAGATTAAGCGTACCCCTTGTGTCGCACGTCCCATAACCCTCAAAGCTGATACCGGAATCCGGATAACAATGCCTGATCGGTTAATGATCATCAAATCTTCGCTATCAGTAACGTCTTTAATCGAAACTAATTGCCCCGTTTTTTCGGTAACGTTAATGGTTTTTACTCCTTTACCACCACGGTTGGTTACACGGTAATCTTCAATATCGGTACGTTTTCCGTAACCTTTCTCTGATACTACCAACACAGTAACTTCAGGATTGTTTACAGCAATCATGCCAACTACTTCATCCTGGTCGTGCGCCAGCCTTACACCACGTACTCCGGTAGCGGTTCTACCCATCGGACGAACAGTTGATTCGTTGAAACGGATGGCCCTGCCAGAGCGTAAGGCCATTACCACTTCACTGTTGCCATTGGTTAAACAAGCTTCTAACAATACATCGCCTTCGTTAATGTTAATGGCGTTGATACCGTTAACACGCGGACGTGAATAAGCCTCAAGAGAAGTTTTCTTAATAGTACCTTTTTTGGTACACATGATAATAAAGTTGTTCTCTAAATACTCCTGGTCTTTCAGGTTTTTAACCTTGATGTAAGCTTTGATTTTCTCTTCTTTCGGAATATTGATGATATTCTGGATTGCCCTTCCCTTGCTGGTACGCGAACCTTCCGGAATTTCGTAAACCCTTAACCAGAAACATCTTCCGGCTTCGGTGAAGAATAGCATATAGTTGTGGTTTGTGGCCACCAACATGTGTTCGATAAAGTCTTCGTTACGTGAAGTACTGCCTTTTGAGCCCTTTCCGCCTCTACCCTGCGCTTTAAATTCGGTTGCTGGCGTACGTTTAACGTAACCTTCGTGAGAAATGGTAATTACTACCTCTTCATCGTCGATGAAATCTTCCATGCTCATATCTTCTGCAGAGTGAACAATGGTGGTTTTACGGGCATCGCCGAATTTCTGTTTTACTTCTTCCAACTCATCCTTAATGATTTGCATCCTTAAGCCTTCGTCAGCTAAAACAGATTTCAAATAATCGATGGTTTTCATCAGCTCAGCGTATTCTTCTTTAATCTTATCACGTTCTAGTCCTGTTAAACGACGTAAAGTCATATCGAGGATTGCACGTGCCTGAAGGTCGCTTAAACCAAATTTCTCCATCAAGCCTACACGTGCTTCTTCAGGAGTTTCAGAAGCACGGATTAATTTAATTACTTCGTCTAAGTGATCTAAAGCAATTAAATAACCTTCTAAAATGTGTGCACGTTTTTCGGCTTCGGCTAATTCAAATTTGGTACGGCGAACAACAACATCATGACGGTGGTCTACGAAATGCACAATTAAATCTTTAAGATTTAGCATTTGCGGACGGCCTTTTACCAATGCAATGTTATTTACACTGAATGATGTTTGTAACGCAGTATACTTATATAAGTTATTTAATACGATAGAGGCATTGGCATCGCGTTTAATTTCGTACACGATACGGATACCATCTTTGTTCGATTCGTCTTTGATGTTCGAAATACCTTCCAGTTTTTTCTCGCCAACCAATTCAGCAGTACGCTCAATCATTTGTGCTTTATTTACCTGATAAGGGATTTCGGTAACAATAATTACCTCGCGGTCTTTTATGTTTTCGATTTCGGCTTTGGCGCGCATTACAATACGTCCACGACCAGTTTCAAAAGCTTCTTTTACGCCGGTATAACCATAAATGATACCACCGGTAGGAAAATCTGGAGCTTTTACAAACTTCATTAATTCTTCTACAGTGATTTCGCGGTTGTCGATATAGTTAATTACGCCATCAATAGCCTCAGTTAAATTATGCGGCGCCATGTTGGTAGCCATACCTACTGCAATACCACTCGATCCGTTAACTAAAAGATTCGGGATTTTTGAAGGTAGAACCGTTGGCTCCTGCTCGGTATCATCGAAGTTTAACTGAAAATCTACTGTATCTTTATTAATATCAGCAACCATTTCTTCAGCCAGTTTACTAAATCTGGCCTCGGTATAACGCATTGCAGCCGGCGAGTCACCATCAATGTGGCCAAAGTTTCCTTGTCCATCTACCATTGGGTAACGCAAACTCCAATCCTGAGCCATACGAACCATAGTGAAATAAACAGATGCATCACCATGTGGGTGGTACTTACCTAAAACCTCACCCACAATACGGGCAGATTTTTTATAAGGCTTACCGCTGGTTACGCCCAGGCCCAACATACCGTACAAAACACGGCGGTGTACTGGTTTTAATCCATCGCGTACATCAGGCAAAGCCCTCGATACGATTACCGACATTGAATAATCAATGTAGGCCGATTTCATCTGCTCTTCTATATTAATTGGAATGATTTTGTCGTTCTGCTGATTCTCTAAATCTTCTGCCATAAATTATTATTCTCGTTACTTAAAAACGATGTTTAAAAAAGGTATTGTTATAACCTTGCGAATTTAACAAAATTATGCCGAAATAAGGCATTGTGGAAAAGTTTTGAGCTTTGATTAGGCTTTTGAATCTCCCGGCTCATTTTAATTCGCTGTAGGCTAGTTTAAACGTTTTTGGATAAGCCTGTCCGGTTTTTAAAACCCGATGGGTTTTATGCGGTTTGTAGAGAACTAAAATTGAGTTTATGGGGTAATTCTGATACTTTTGCGCTTCAACCTTCTATACTATGGCAAACGAAAAAAAATCGGCAATGGGTTTTATTATGGTTACCCTCCTGATAGATTTTACAGGTTTTGGGATCATCATTCCGGTTTTACCCAAGCTGATACAGGATTTTACAGGCGGTGGTTTTGGACTTGCCGCCGAGTATGGTGGATGGTTAACCCTCGCCTATGCCTCTGTACAGTTTATATTTTCGCCCATTATTGGTGCACTAAGTGATCGTTTTGGCCGGCGACCGGTTTTATTAAGCTCATTGTTTGGTTTGGGGATCGATTATATTTTCCTGGCTTTTGCGCCTTCTATGATCTGGTTATTTGTAGGACGGATTATAGCGGGTATTACCGGCGCAAGTTTTACTACTGCACAGGCTTATATTGCCGATATTTCGGCACCTGAGAAAAGAGCCCAGAACTTTGGTTTGGTGGGTGCAGCTTTTGGTGTAGGTTTTATCTTAGGGCCTGTACTAGGAGGTGCCTTTAGTCATTTTGGTACCCGTGTTCCTTTTATGGTGGCCGCTGGTTTATCGTTAATTAACTGGCTTTACGGTTATTTTATTTTACCCGAATCGTTACCCGTAGAAAAACGCCGCGCTTTTGAATGGAAAAGAGCCAACCCGATAGGTTCGTTGCGGAGCATTGGTAAGTATCCGGCCTTGATGGGTTTAATGGCTACTTTATTTTTGTTGTATTTCTCCAGTCATTCGGTACAATCTAACTGGACTTTCTACACGATGGAGAAATTTAACTGGGATGCTTCTTGGGTGGGTTATTCGCTGGGGTTTGTGGGTTTGGTAATTGGTGTGGTACAAGGTGGCTTAATCCGGGTTATTTTACCAAAGATCGGCGAAAAGAAAGCGGTTTATTTTGGTTTGATGTTATATGTAGTCGGTTTTGTGGCTTTTGCTTTTGCAACAAAGGGCTGGATGATGTTTGCCTTTATGTTGCCTTATGGTTTAGCCGGAATTGGCGGACCAGCGATGCAAGGTTTGATTTCTAACCAGATTCCTGCAAATGCACAAGGCGAAATGCAGGGCGTTTTAACTGGTTTGCAGAGTTTGGCTGCAATATTTGCTCCCTGGGTAATGACACACATTTTCGCTTATTTTATTGAGGGGCAAGCGCCGGTATATTTTCCAGGAGCACCGTTTATTCTGAGTGCTGTTTTAACTTTGGTTGGGTTGTTTATTGCACTTCGGTCGTTGAAAAAATACCACTAGTACAATTTTATTTATTTCCCGCGGATTAAATATATTTTATCTGCGTGCTCTGCGATATCAGCGGGAGGTAAATTAGATTTGCATTTTATAGTTTGCCCGCAGATTTAAGAAGATTAACGCAGATTTAACCTATTATATCTCTTATAACAGCTCGTTTGCCAGGTTGGCCAGTTCGCTTCTTTCGCCTTTATGTAGGGTAATGTGTGCATATAAGGGATGGTTTTTGGCATTTTCTATTAAATAGGATAAACCATTACTTTCCGAATCCAGATAAGGTGTATCAATCTGGTAAATATCGCCGGTAAAGATAATTTTGGTGTGCTCTCCTGCCCTCGAAATGATGGTTTTTACCTCATGTGGAGTTAAATTCTGGGCTTCATCAATAATGAAGAAAATCTTGGTTAAAGTTCTGCCACGAATAAAAGCCAATGGTGCGATAGCTATTTTCTCAGTTGTGATTAGTTCATCAATCTTTTCCGACATTTTATGGTCGCCGATAAACTGTTCTTTAATGAAGCGGAGGTTATCCCAAATGGGTGCCATAAAAGGATCGGTTTTCGATTTGGCATCGCCAGGCAGAAAGCCGATATCTTTATTGCTTAACGAAACAATGGGCCTGGTAACGTAAATCTGCCTGAAGTTTTTACGCTGTTCCAATGCGCTGGCTAAAGCAAGCAAAGTTTTACCGGTTCCGGCGTTGCCCTGTATGCTTACCAATTTGATGTTTGGATCGAGCAGTGCGTGTATGGCAAAAGCCTGTTCAATATTTTTGGGTTTAATTTTAAATATTGCATCCGTAGAAACTGCTGAAATGGTTTTTAAGCTGTTGTTGTAAAATACGTTGGCTGTTTTTCTTTTGTTTTTAAGAATGTAGAAATGATTGGCACTTTTGGCGGGGAGCCCGATATCTGTAGCATCAGCAAACGGTTGCTGTTTTACGGCTTCAATAATTTCAGTCGAAAAATCATGCAGTTCAGTTTTGCCGGCATATAGTTCATCTACATTTTTAATTTTACCGGTTTCGTAATCTTCGGCGTTTAAGGATAAAGCTTTGGCTTTTAGCCTCAGGCAGATATCTTTTGATACCAGCACAACGCGTTTATCGGGGTGTTCGGCCTTTAAACTTAAAGCAGCATTTAAAATTTTATGGTCGGTTTTGCCCTTGCCATACACTTCTTCGGCATTTACAGCGAGCGGAATTTCGTTCAGAATTACTTTAAACTTACCCGAATTAGCCTTTTTAAGCGGAGTCCAGTCGCTGATGAGCTTTTGCTTAGCGGTTTCATCGATCAGGCGGATAAAGCTTCTGGCTTCGAAATTACGGGTATCGTTACCGCTTTTGAAATTGTCGAGTTCTTCGAGCACCTGAATTGGAATGGCCACATCATGCTCGTGGAAATTGTTAATCGCATCGTGATCGTAAAGGATTACGGAGGTATCCAAAACGAAAATTTTCTTGGTTAAACCGGGATCTGCTTTATCTTTTTTGGCCATAAAGTAAATTTAAGCTTTTAGCCATAATAAGCCGAAAATTTGCCATTCTTTTTTAGCGCTCCAATTCGTTATTGGTGTTGGGCACTATCATTATATTGCCAAAGTACATTGATAATTTTCCAGGAACCATTTAGTTTAACCAGGTGCATGTAATCAATCCATTCATCGGCAAGTAGCTTTACTGAAGCAGTTTTATCCGAAACATCAAGAAACTTAAGATCCTTTTTAGGGTTTGCAGGGAATTTGTCTCCCTTTTTGTTGTAGCTCTCAGCCAATAGAACCATCGATTCTGCTGAAGTTTCGCGCACATAATCTTTTCCCGTAGCCTTATCTTTCCAAAAAGTTCGTTTAACCAGTCGCGGGTGTAAAGCCTGTTCCATTTGTTTAGGATTGGGCTTGTGTTGCGATTCAATATAATCAAGGGCAGCGCGTTTAATGGCTAAACTATCTTGTGTAGTTTGGGCGAAACATGCTGTGGTTCCTAAGAGTAAGATGCTTACGCTGGTGATATACTTCATGGCGTTAATGTGCTATTTGCTTTAAAATAAGTAACTTGTTATTGTCCAGGGTAAATATATTCATTTCAAACTTTCTGATACGCCATTTATTTGCAGCAGGTATGTCAGTTTTTAAGCCCTTCCCCTATCCTGAAAGATAAAAAAACGATAAAATTTTTTAATTCAAAAAAATAAACGTTAATTAGACGATTATTTATTGTTATGAGCACAGCAAACTATGTAATAGGTGTAGATTACGGGACGGATTCTGTTCGTTCGGTTTTAGTCGATACCGCTAACGGAAAAGAAATTTCGGCCTCTGTTTTTCTTTATCCGCGATGGCAAAAAGGTTTATATTGTAAACCTGCTATTAATCAATTCAGGCAGCATCCACTAGATTATATTGAAGGTTTGGAATACACCATTAAACAGTGTATAGAAAAAGCCGGTGGTGCAGAAATTGCCCGCCTGGTGAAGGGAATTTCTGTTGATACTACAGGTTCGAGTCCGGTGGCAGTTGATGCAAGCGGTACTCCCCTGGCCTTAACTCCTGGTTTTGAAGAAAACCCTAACGCCATGTTTGTGTTATGGAAAGATCATACCGCAGTAAAGGAAGCGGCAGAAATTAACGAGCATGCGACCAAATTCAAAACGAATTATTTAAAATACGTAGGTGGAATTTATTCATCTGAATGGTTTTGGGCTAAACTTTTGCGCACCTTAAGGGTCGATTCGGCAATTAAGAAAAGCGCCCAATCGTGGGTGGAACATTGTGACTGGGTTCCGTTTTTACTTTGTGGAGGTAAAGATGTGGCCACGATGAAACGTAGCCGCTGTGCCGCCGGACACAAAGCTTTATGGGCAGAAGAATTTAACGGCCTGCCGCCAGAAGATTTCTTTAACAGCCTCGATCCGCTTTTGGCGGGTTTCAGGGCTAAATTATTTAACGATACTGATACTTCTGATATTGCTGCCGGGACTTTATGTGCCGAATGGGCGGATAAGTTAGGCTTAAATACGGATGTGGTAATCGGTGTAGGTGCTTTTGATGCGCACATGGGAGCTGTTGGTGGTCAGATTGAACCCTATTATTTAAGTAAAGTAATGGGTACAAGTACCTGCGATATATTGGTGGCACCAAATGAAGATTTACATGGTAAACTGATTAACGGTATCTGCGGACAGGTAAATGGTTCGGTAATTCCGGGGATGGCCGGTTTGGAAGCCGGACAATCGGCTTTTGGTGATGTATATGCCTGGTTTAAAAATTTAATCAGCTGGCCACTAAATAGTTTATTAACAGAATCTGAACTGATAGATGAAGCTACTGCACTGGCCTTAAAAGAAGAGCTTGAAGCCAAGATTATTGCCAATTTGAGCAAGCAGGCTGATGCTTTAGAAGACGAAGATTATGCAGAGCTGGCTGTAGATTGGTTGAACGGGCGCAGAACACCTGATGCCAATCAGGAACTTAAAGGTGCCATTACCGGTTTAGGTTTGGGTACCGATGCCCCTAGGTTTTTCCGTGCATTGGCTGCTGCAACCTGTTTCGGGGCTAAGGCTATTGTAGATCGTTTTATAGAACAAGGCGTACCTGTAAAGGGGATTATTGGAATCGGCGGAGTAGCTAAAAAATCGGCTTACATTATGCAAATGATGGCTGATGTATTAGAAATGCCAATCAGGATTCACCGTTTTGAGCATACCTGCGCTTTAGGTGCGGCCATGTTTGCGGCAGTTGCTGCAGGTGTTTATCCAAATATTGAGGCTGCAATGGCTGCAATGGGAACTGGCTTTGAAAAAGAATACAAGCCCAATGCGAAAAAGCAAAAGCTTTACCGCCAGCATTACCAGCAATATTTAGGCCTGGGCCGTTACCTGGAGAAATACAATAAGAAAGACGTAAAACCATATTTATCATGAGCAACTATCAGGATATAAAACTGCAGGCCTACGAGGCCAATATGCAGTTGCCCAAATTGGGGCTGGTACTTTTTACTTTTGGTAACGTAAGCGCTGCCGATCGTGCTAAAGGTGTATTTGCCATTAAACCGAGCGGTGTGCCTTATGATGATTTAACACCTGATAAGATGGTGATTGTGGATTTTGATGGCAATACGGTTGAAGGCAACCTTCGTCCCTCTTCTGATACCCAAACACATGCTGTTTTGTACAAACACTGGGAAAATATTGGTGGCGTAGTACATACCCACTCTACTTATGGTACGGCGTGGGCACAGGCACAAAAAGCCATCCCGATTTTTGGCACCACCCATGCCGACCATTTAACGGTTGATATTCCCTGCGCCCCTCCAATGGATGATGCCATGATTAAAGGCAATTATGAATATGAAACTGGTTTCCAGATTATAAACCATTTTGAAAGTTTAGGTTTAAGCCATAAAGAAGTAGAAATGATTTTAGTGGGTAACCACGCTCCTTTTACCTGGGGAAAAACTGCCGAAAAAGCGGTTTACAACAGCGCAGTGCTAGAAGCAGTAGCACAGATGGCTTTATTAACGCAGCAAATTAATCCACAGGCACCAAGGTTAAAAGACTCGCTTATTGAGAAGCATTATGAACGCAAGCATGGAGCCGGTGCTTATTACGGACAGAAGTAATTAGCTTGGAGTTTGAAGTGGGCAGTTAGGAGTTTCACTAACCGAAATTGAACAAAAAAATAAGAAACCTCACAGGTTTTTAAAACCTGTGAGGTTTAATTGAATAATTAAAAACAACATAAACAGTAATGATTGATTTAAAAAAATTACAGGTTTGGTTTATTACCGGAACACAACATTTGTACGGCGAAGAAACCTTAAAACAAGTAGCAGCGCATGCACAACAAGTTGCTGATTCGTTAAACAAGAATGGAAATATCTCGGTTTCTGTGGTGTACAAACCAATTGTGAAAACTACTGAAGAGATTTTTGAAACTTTACAGCAAGCCAATATCGACGAAAATTGTATCGGGGTAATTACCTGGATGCACACTTTCTCGCCTGCTAAAATGTGGATCAGAGGCTTAAATGTGTTGCAAAAGCCTTTGCTGCACTTACATACTCAGTTTAACCGCGATATTCCGTGGAATACGATTGATATGGATTTTATGAACCTGAACCAAAGTGCGCATGGCGACCGCGAATTCGGTTTTATGGTTTCGCGTATGCGTAAAGACCGTAAAGTAGTGGTTGGGCACTGGCAGGATGAAGAAGTAGCTAAACAGATTGATACCTGGTGCAGGGCAGCTGCCGGATGGAACGATTGGCAAGGCGCTAAATTTGTGCGTTTTGGCGATAACATGCGCTTTGTAGCCGTAACAGATGGCGATAAGGTTGAAGCAGAAATGAAATTCGGTTTCTCGGTTAATACTTATGGCATTGGCGATTTAGTGGCTGTGATTAATGGAGTTGGTGAAGATGCTATTCAGGATTTGCTAAAAGAGTACGAGGCTACTTACGGGATGGCTGATGATTTGAAGGCTGGTGGTGCCAGACATCAATCGGTTTACGATGCAGCCAAAATTGAACTTGGTTTACGGAAATTCCTGGTTGATGGTGGTTTTAAAGGTTTCTCTGATACTTTTGAAGATTTACATGGCATGATTCAGTTGCCCGGTATTGCTGCCCAACGCTTAATGGCCGATGGTTATGGTTTTGCCGGTGAGGGCGACTGGAAAACAGCTGCTTTGGTACGTGCCTGTAAAGTAATGGGAGCTGGTTTACCTGGAGGAAATGCTTTCATGGAAGACTATACTTATCATTTCGATCCTTCAAATGCATTGGTTTTAGGTTCGCACATGCTGGAGGTTGATGCCAGCCTAGCATCAGGAAAAGCGAGTTTAGAAGTGCATCCACTGGGTATTGGTGGCAAAGCTGATCCTGCGCGTTTGGTTTTTAACGTAGGTGGTGGCGATGCCTTAAATGCATCGTTGATTGATATGGGCAACCGTTTCCGTTTACTGGTAAACGAGGTTAAAGCAGTAGAGGCCGAAAACGACCTGCCTAATCTTCCTGTAGCCCGTGTACTTTGGAAACCACTACCGGATATGAAAACGGGTTGTGCAGCATGGATTTACGCAGGTGGTGCTCACCATACAGCATACAGTCAGAATTTAACTACCGAGCACTTATCAGATTTTGCAAACATCGCAGGATTAGAATACATAAACATCGGTGCTGAAACCAAAATCAACCAGTTTAGAAATGAACTGCATTGGAATGAGGTTTTTTATAAAGGTTAAGAAACAAAGCGCTCGATAATGTTAAAGCCGATAATGATCTAAATTATCGGCTTTTTTATGCTTATTGTTTTTGTCATTCTGAACGCAGTGAAGAATCTCTAACCGGATTTGAAATAACTGGGGTTTCTCATCCACGTTTCACTGCACAAGTGAATTTAATTTTTTCGTGATAACCTGTATTTCATGGCTTCGCGTTCCTCAGAATGAGCCAGTCGAATATTTAAAGAAATATTTTTAGTCTTATCATTACCCGTACTTGTTAAGTACTGAATAAAATCTCCTTTGAGGGTATCGCTATAAGCAGCTATACATACCGTTTTTATTTTATCATTCGATTTTTGATCTAAGACATTCTCTTTAAAAAATGTTTCTTCAGTACCTTTTGGGATAAATATTAACGACTCTGGTTGTAAATTAATTGAATCGGGTTCCGGCTCGTCGTATGTTCCTTTCGAAGAAATGGATTCCGGGAGGGAATAGAAATAAAGGTTTTGACCAGGATCTAAAATAAAAGTGTATCTGGAATATTTTACTTTTGGAGGCATAATTACTATTCCATCAGGTCTGGTATACGCTGTTTTTCGTATACTATCTTCTTTAGAAATAATGTAGACATGATTAACCCTTTGCCTACATGAAACAGTATTAAGCAAAAATAAAAATGCGATATTGATAAATAAAATTCTATTCATGCTAAAATTAAGCCCCAGCGATACCTCTGGTTTTGTCATTCTGAACGCAGTGAAGAATCTCTAACTGAATTGTTTTATTCGATGGGATCTTCACTGCTTTCAGAATGACAGATTTATCTACTCCCCAATCTTTGCCATAGCCTTAATTACACCGTTTTTTGGATCTAACCAGCTTTCGAAGTTATCTTTAATCTCATCAAAATTAACCTGATGGGTAATATAAGTTGTAGGTTTTACCAAACCAGCTTTCATGGATTGAATTACATGCTCAAAATCTACAATAGTAGCATTTCTGCTGCTCATTAAGGTCGATTCGCGTTTGTGGAATTCGGGGTGGTTAAAAATTAAATCTCCTTTTTGCAGGCCAATCAATACAAATCTGGCTCCATGGGCCATATAATGAAGGGCATTGTTTATCGCTTTTTGATTACCTGTTGCATCGATTACCACTGTAGGCATATCGCCATTGGTAATTTGGCTTAACTGCTCCGTCACATCAGGCGATAAGGCATTGATGGTGTGTGTAACGCCTAGTTTTTCTTTACAAAAGTTCAGGCGGTCATCATTTATGTCGAGTGCAATTACTTCTGCGCCGGCAATACGGGCAAATTCCATTGTACCCAAGCCGATCGGACCAGCTCCTATTACCAGCACAAATTCGCCAGGCTGCACTTCTGCCCTGCGCACCCCATGGGCACCAATGGCCAGAGGTTCTACCAAAGCAAGTTCATCGTAACTCAAGCCCTCGCCATGCAAGAGCGTACGCGATGGCACGGTTAAATATTCGCGCATACCACCATCTACATGCACACCGCAAACCTGCATTTTAACACAGCAATTGGGTTTGTGCATGCGGCATGCAATACATTCGCCGCAATTGAAATATGGAATAAAGGTAACAGCCTCTCCTATTTTAAAATCGCTTCTGCCATCAATTGCAACCAGCTCGCCCGAAAGCTCGTGCCCTAAAATGCGTGGATAGTTGAAGAAAGGTTGTGTGCCTTCAAATGCATGTAAGTCGGTACCACAAATGCCAATTCTCTTTATTTTAATAATGGCCTGGTCTTTTTGAAGTTCAGGTTTTTCAGTTTCTGAATATTCGAAAGTGCCAGGGGTTGTACAGGTAAGGGTTTTCATTTATTGTTGGTTAATGGTATAAATTGGTTAATCGGTTAACTGTTGGCATAAACTGCAAACTAAAAACTGTCAACTGATTACGCGTTAGCCAAAGCTCTGTCTAAGTGCACATATCCGCCATCTACATGGATAATTTGTCCGGTAGTGTGACTTGATTTGTTCGACATTAAAAAAACGGTCATATTCGCAATTTCTTCGGCGGTTGTCATTCTGTTTTCTAAAGGGATTTTAGCCGTAATTTCGTTCAGCTTTTCTTGTGCGTCGGTTAAGGTTTCGATCCAGGTTTCGTAGGCTGGTGTCCAGCATTCGGCTACTACCACCGCATTTACCCTGATCCCATATTTTAAGAGTTCTACTGCCCACTCGCGGGTTAATGCATTTCTACCGCCATTGGCTGCTGCGTAGGCAGAGGTATTACCCTGACCGGTTTCGGCAGTTTTTGAGGTGATGTTTACAATGGCTCCTTTGCTTTTAATCAGCTCGGGTAAGGCATGATGTGCCATTAAATAGTAATGTACTACGTTTTTGTGCAGCGATGCCATAAAGCCTTCATAATCTCCACTTTCCAGGCCTACTCCATCATTCACGCCAGCATTGTTAACCAAGCCGTCTATCCTGCCAAATTTAGCTACGATTTGCGCAACAACCTTTTGGCAATCTTCAGGTCGGGAAAGTTCGGCTACAAACTGTTCGGCTTTTTTGCCTTGCGCAGTAATTTCGTCAACCACTTTCTGGTTGTCTTCGGCCTTTCTGCCTACAATTACGGCAATGGCATCTTCCTTAGCAAATACTTCGGCAATACTTCGGCCAATGCCTTTAGCCGCGCCGGTAATGATAATAACTTTTTCTTTTAACTGTAAATCCATATTTTTTCATTTTTTGCCACAGATTTCGCAGATAAACACGGATTACGTTTTTTATATTGAAATCTGTGTTCATCCTTTTTATCTGTGGTTATTCATAATAATAATAATATCCTTCTTCCTCGATTCGGGTAATACCTTCAAATCGGTCAATTTTCCATCTTTTAAAGTTCCTTCTACCTTAGTTTGGTATGGCGCATGCAATTTAAAATGTACGTCCCAATCTTTCGGCCAGGCTGGAAAAAGGTAGATCTGTTTTCCGTCTGCCTGCAAAAGCATTTCCTGTAAACCAATCATTCCGGAGCCACCCCAATTGTGATCGGGTGTCCAGTCGAAGCCCGGTCCCCAAAAGGCAGGAAACCTTCTTCCTGAGTCTTTTAATTTTAGTGTCGTTAACCTGGCTGCTTCTTTGGTTAAACCTAATCTGGCGGCAAAAATATTATCCTGTTTCCACCCTACATGACTGCGAAATTTAAGCATATCGGTATCGTATTTAAAGGTATTGATGGCGGTATCTAAACCGGCCTTCCCGATACCATAAATACCCCATGGATAAACCGGATATAGTTGCGGACTTTCTACATTATTAATCCTTTCCCAAAGTTTTGCAGGAGCAATGGTGATATGCCCCTGAAAAGATCTGAAATTGATATCAGGAATGGTTTTGAGCATTGCTGTCCATTCGTTACGTTTATTTTCGGTTAAGCCACGCAATTCGACCAGTCGCTGGAGCACCGTTTTCAGTGCTGCAATGGTAGAAGTTGAATTGTATGCCATTTTATAGGTTTCTGCACCTGAACCGGGATACAAAACCAAATGCCCGTCACCATCAAGCGCTTTTGCACCACGTTGTTTGGCTAAATAAGTATAATGCTCTTTGAAGAACGTTAGCGAACTTTCAATCAATGGCAGGTACTGCTCTATATTCCGGTTGTCGTAGCGATTCGTTTCGAGGATCATCATACAAAACTCCAGAACGGTATCCCATTCATATTCGAGCCAGGCGTTATATTCCATACCTTTATCAAAATCAGCAGGACGTTTCCAGCCGTATTCGGCAGGATTTGGTAGTCCGAAATTCTCCAATTGCTCGGTAAAACTTGCTCCTTTATGCCCCCATGCAGCTTCTGTTCTGATTTCTGCATTTCTGAGTAAATTGAAATAGAAATCGAACTGTGGTGTCATCATATCGAAATCGCCACTTTTAAGCATAGGCCAGTAAACCAAACGCTGATTTTGTGCGGTATGGGTACCTCCTCCCCAGTTTCTGAAATCGGGAGTATATTTTAAAGCCGTATCGGTAAGCTGCGGATCGAAAGTGAATAATCCGCCGTTAAATTTAGTGGGATATTTACCGAATGCATTACAGCCCAGCATGTAGCGGAAAAGCTGATAGTTTTTAGCCGATTGGTTAGCGGTTTCATCTTTAGCCTGTATGTAAATGAAACTTTTGTTCCAGTAATTATTCCACCATTTGATACTGGCTTGCTGATCGTTTTTGATGCTTTGGTTAAGGCTGTTTAGTTCCTTTTCCCAGATATCAATAGCCGCAGTTTTACTGGTATGTAACGTAATGGTGAGGTGTTCGGCTGTAGTTGGTTTTTTACTTTTAAGGCTCCAGGCCTTAAAGGGGGTGCTCAAATAAGTTCCATTGTAATTTCCAGCTACTACCATATTAATTCCCTGCATCGAACCGCCAAAAACCAGATTTTTTAAGGGATTAAACAGTTCGGTTTTTCTATCTTCCAGCCCTTGCTGCTTTACAGTTACATCGAATACCGTTTCTGCTTTGTTTTGGTGGTAAAACTGTACACGGTTTTGCTTAAAGGCTATTTCATCTTTAAGGGTTTTTACTGTGCCTTGCGGTGCCCATTTGTACGAATTCTGATTGTTTTCCTTGCCTTTTGTAATGCGATCTTCAAAACGCCAGCTTTCGTAATTAGCAGTTGTTGTTATTTTTTCGCCCGATTGGATGTTTAAATGGATAACGGGTTTAAAAACATCTACCCATACTTTGATTTCTGCTTTTGTTTTTCCATTTGCACCTGAGATTTGGGCATAACCATCTTTCAAAACCAGTTCTTGTTTAAAAGTTTGTCCAGCAAATGGATTCGGGCTGAACTGGAGCTTGATTCGGCCAAGTTTTAAGAGGGTATTGTTTTCATCGAAGGTTCCACTGCGTGAAAGGTACAGGTAAACTTCGCCTTTTTCTACCCAGAGATTTAAACCAATATCGCCACCGCCAACCGGCATAGACTCGGCTGAATTATTGCTTTGGCTAGTCCAAACTACGTTAGCTACATCTTTTCCTTGTGAAAAGGCAGCTGGTGAGGTTAACCCCAAAGGTACGAAGAGCACCAAGGCAAGTTTTTTAGTTTCAAGCTGTATTATTTTCGACCACCTAAGCGATTTAAGAATACCTGAGGAATGCTTTAAAAATATTGACCATATAAGGAATTTAAGCACATTTAAGTTCGTTAATAAAATGCTTGGTATCCTTTGTATCTTGGTGGTTAACTTCATTCTTATTTCTCCCAATTGTCGGTACGGAAAGAGGAAACCGGCAGGCCATCATTCCCAAATAAATCGCCGTTTACAAAATCTTTAAAGGCATAACGTACCGCTACAGGTATTTTTACCTCTTCGGCCGAAACGATTACACTGCTGCCTTTTATCGCTGCTTTGGCTGGATAAAATTTCTGGTCTGCGCCCGCAATCTCAAATAAAGATAATGTTTTACCAAAAGAAGTTAATCCGTTGGGTACATTTTGAAATTTAATGGTGGCAGTATTTTTTTCAATACTTACCGATTCATATGTAGGACTAAATGCACCAAAGCCTTTGATGCCATAAGTTTGAGCCAGCGCTAAATAAGCAAGCCTTTCGCCACCTTGTTTTTTATTGGCGGGATGGATAGACTTTTCTTCGCCAATATCCATTAAAACCGCCATTCCGCTATGTGGGATTTTACTTAGAGCTTTGCGCTGGGCATCTCTTAAAAAAGCCGAATTATAATTGGTGCCTGGTTTGGCTATTAATGAATAGTTGTAGGGGGCAATTTGCGCATAGTAAAAAGGAAATTCGCCGTTATCCCAGTGTTGTCGCCAACTCGAAACCATGGCCGGGAATAAATCTTCATAACGCTGTGGCCGCTCGTAATTGGATTCTCCCTGATACCAGATGCCACCCTTAATTCCATAATCAATAACCGGATAAAGCATGCCGTTGTATAAGGTAGTTGGTGTTCTGCTTACTTCTTTAATGGAATCGCCTTTTGCAGGGATTTTAACTTCTGTAAAGGGCTTTAAATCGTCTGGCGACATCCATGCCTCGATAGTAGAACCGCCGTAACTATCGTTGATTAAACCAATGGGTACATGTAGCATTTCGCTCAATAGCGAACCGAAATAATAAGCGGTAGCACTGAAATTCGAAACCGCTTCTGGCTCTGATAGCTTCCATTGCGAAGCTTTGCTATTATCCTGCCGCTCGGTGATAGATGAACGCGGAACAGTGTACAACCTAATATTTGGATTTGAAGACTTTAAAATCACTTCGTTTGAACCGATTATGGGTTGGCTTTTAAAGCCTTTCATGGGCATCTCCATGTTAGACTGGCCGCCACAGAACCAAACCTCGCCAATCAGGATGTCTTTCAGGACGAGTTTTTCACCATCATTCAGTTCAATTTCGTATGGTCCGCCTGCTGAAGGAGTAGCGACTTTAACTTTCCATTTCCCAGCCTGATCTGAAGTTACGGTATAGCTTGATTTGTTCCAGGAAGTCACAATTTTAACTTTGCTTGCGGGTTTTGCCCAGCCCCAGATGGCTACATTGCTTTGCTGTTGTAGCACCATGTGATCGGTAAAAATGGATGCAGGCTTAAGTGTGGCGAAGGCAATGCTGCTGCAAAGGCTTAGGAAAAGTATCAGTTTTAATTTCATTGTTGTGTTATTTTTTTAGCGATTACCGTGGTCGTCATTTCGAGCGAAGTGCAACGTAGTCGAGAACCCGAAGGCTCTGCGAAGCAAAATCTATTATAGATCTCTCCATTCCGCTTTGCTTCAGTCGAGATGACGATCCGAGTAATTTTATCTACTCACCGGCAACCAAACCGACATTTCTGAATGGCCCCGGTTGCCCCATGCAAAGTATGGTACTAGTTTTAATGTTGTTGCTGTATTTTTATCATCAATGGGTTTGTAAAGTACATTTTTCCAGTTGTTAGGGGCTACAATTTTAACAGTGCCCGTTAATGCCATCACCCTCGCTCCATCAATATCCATGGTTTGGGCTTCAAATTTGGTTGAGGCGGGTACAAAAGCATTGAAAATACTTTTGCCCGGTAAATCGGTTGATTCTAAACAATATACCACAGGGCCACGCTTTACCGCCACTTGATTGCGGTTCTCCTCTACTAAAGGATTGGCTTCAATCAATACAGCCTCCATAGGTAAATTTAAATCAATCCTATCGCCTTTTCTCCAAACCCGGTTAATCTCAGCGTATGTACCCGGAACTACTGCTATCTGTTCAGGTTTACCGTTAATGCTGATCTTTGCATCGTGAGTCCAGGCGGGGATTCTTAAAAAGATCGAATAGGCTTTGCCCGCACTTTCTTTCATCGTAATTTTGATCTTACCATCCCATGGATAATCGGTTTCTTGGGTTAAGGAAACCTTGCTGCCGTCAGCCAGCCTAGTACTTAAGTTGTTACCACCATATAAATTGAACCACAAGCCTTTATCTGAAACGCTATAGGCATAATCGCTTACTTCGGCAATGGTACGCACTACATTTGGTGGACAACAGTTAGATAAAGCAATATAAGGTACACGATCTTTCGACCAGCGTTGTTTAAAGGGCAAATCATTTGATTGGGCAAGCGGATTGGTATACAAGAAATTCTTGCCATCTAAACTAATGCCTGATAAAACGCTGTTGTGAAGTGCGAGTTCCATCACATCGGCATATTTCGCATCGCCGCTAATCTGTAGCATGCGCCAGTTCCAGAGCACATTACCAATGTTGGCGCAGGTTTCGTTGTGTGCCGTAAAGTTGGGCAGCTGGTAATCGCGTCCGAAAGCCTGGTGTATTTTCTGTACCTCAGCCGGGTTGTATGAGGTTCCATCAGGCGACGTGCCATCGTAAAGCGAACCACAACCACCGGTAATGTACATTTTATGCTGGTTTATGTCATCCCACATTAAATTAAGCGTTTTCAAAAGCGAATCCTTACCAGTTTCGGCATATAAGTCGGCAACGCCAGCGTACAGGTAATTGGCCCTTACTGCGTGCCCCATGGCTTTGGTTTGCTGTAAAAACGGAATACGGTCCTGGTTATCATCTGTTCCGTCGTCTATTTTTCCTTTAATGGCAATTAAATGTTTAGCCAGTTCGAGGTAACGCGGATCTTTTGTTGTGCGGTACATTTCTACAACGCCCATATAGTGTGATGGACAAATGGCATTCCGTGCCAAAGTAGGCGAAGCTGATTTATAGAAATTATACAAATAATCGGTAGCTTTTTTGGCGATATTGAGCAAAGTGGTTTTACCTGTAGCACGGTAATGGATGCAGCCGGCGGTCATTAAGTGACCAATGTTGTAAGATTCGAAGCTCAAACGGTCCTGAAACTGGTTATTGGCTCCGGTTTTTCGCTGCTCGATCATGGCTTTGGTGTAAATGTAGCCGTCTGCACGTTGCGATTTACCGATTACCGCAATCGCCTTATCCATCATATCGTTCAGCTTAGGGTTTTTGGTCGAAGCGTAAAGTACGGCTACTGCTTCTAATGTTTTGTAATAATCACCATCATGGAAAGATGGACCTGCATGTGATCCGGTATCTAAGCCTGCAGCAATTTCGAAGTTTTTGAAGGCATGACTGATTTTAGGATCGTTATAAATGGCCCACATGTTGGGTACCATGGTTTCGGTAGCAACTTTAAAGCGGTCGGCCCAGAAACCTTTTGTCCAGGTTACATCGCGAAGGTTAATGCTGTGCAGTTTGGCATAAGGACTGTTTGAAGTATTTACCAGCGACTTATCCTGTGCTTTTGTCATGGAGGCTAAAGCCAAAAAAATAAAGACTAAAGCTGATAAAGAAATGAATGACCAGCAACGGTTCAGTATATCATTTAAAAACGAGCAGTTATGCAATTCTTTTTTTATCATTTTTCTTCAATTTGAATGGTAACCGGTCCTAATAAGCCAGCCGGATTTAATGGCTTTCCCTCCAAACGAAATGGTGCGGTTGTTTTGGTAATTCTTTTATCATCAGGTAATTTACTATCGCCGATTAAACGGTTAGCCCAAGTGTTTACTACCTCAATACTGATTTGGTTCTCCCCTTTTTTAATGGCTTTGCTGATATCCAGGCGATAAGGCGGGGTCCATAAAGTGCCGCAAGTAATGCCATTGATTTTAACCTCTGCCATGCTCGAAAAAGCACCTAAATCTATCCAGGCCTTTTGCGTATCGCCCTTATAAGTGAAATTTTTGGTGTAAACTGCAGTTCCGGAATAATAGCGAATTAATGAATCAGGATTTTTGGTCCAATCGCTTAGTGCTGTAAATAAGACGGGCTTGGATGGGCCACCGTAGTCAGGATCGAATTGTACTTGCCAATCTTTAGCAAGATCCTGAGTGGTTTTGAAGGTTGACCAGTTGACTCCATTATTCGTTTGCGTTTTTTCAGTTTCTTTCTCAAATAGAAAAAATAAACTTTGGTTAGGAAGCATTTTATAAGTAAAGCTTGTTCGCCCCCTCTCGTTAGTCCAGTCATTAATGTCCATTAACTTATCGCTAACAGCATCATAAACTTGTGGGAATCTATTCATTACACGGAATGAAAAATATAAAACCCTTTCTTTGTTATCCTGATTAGATATGAAGTAAATTTCCTTACTGTTGTATTGTCTGTGAGAAAAGGCTATTTTCCTAGAATGTATTGGAGGTGAGTCTAGTATGTCAAGATTTATATCACTTGCCTTAAAATCTTTTGTAATATTTAGCTTGTCAAAATTTTCGCCATAATATGGAGCTTTGATAACCTTACCCAACCCAATATTCTTTATGAAATTTGATGACATGTTTTTATCCCATATTTGATTAACTATCGAATCAAATTCAGCTTTGTTCGCATGCATTAGTCCCGTTTGATAAAGTGGCTTATCTCCAATAATTACCTTAGCTCCTGCTTTTATCAACTCCAAAAGTTTTTTAACTGTTGCATAACTTACGTACTGGTAATTGGGGTTCATTTTCATAGCCCCCGGAAATACCAAAATTTTATAAGTAGCACCACTTGCAAAAACAACATCACCATTTTTAACGGTAGCAGTACCCAATACATCGGGGTTAAAACTATCGTAAGCATAGCCACGTAAAGGGTTTACCCAGTTTTCCGGATCGGCCATGTTGGCCGAATGGGTTACGCCAGCAGGGATTTGCCTTAATGGTTCTCCAATATTTGCCAAACGCTTTCTTTCCGATTCGACAACATCAGCTCCAAAAATTCCCGGTAAGGTTTCTACCAACCTATCGGGCAAAACCGAACGGCGGGGTAATTCTTCGCCTGTGAAAACAGCAATATCAATCACTGGTTTGCCTTTCTGCAACAGATTTTGTGTGCGTGTAGCATAATCTATCCAGGCTTTTCCGAGTTTCCACCAGGTTTGGTCGCGCTGAAAGTAAAGACCTACCCCATCTAAGGTCATCCCCGGCTTTCTATCCACCCAGGGGTTGTGCGCAAAAACGTGGTAGCTTAGTTTGTTAATTCCCAGGGCATAATTACGGTCCTGCAGCGTTTTCATGTTTCCTGGACTTTCGTTCCAGTCCATCCGTACGGTGGTAAATGCTTCGGCCTGAATAATATTTTTACCATAAATACGTGCACCAGAAATGGCATCGAGCATATCATTTGGTTTATCGTGCGTAGGGCTGTTCAGCCAAAATTCGCCCATGGGTACATCTACGGTTTTATAGTGTAACAGGCCATCGCTTACCATGGTAGGTGCCACACTCTCGGCTGTAAAGGTTACACCTTTTTCTTTTGCGAGCTTGGCCAATGTTTTATAAAACTGATCAACAACCAGTTCGGCAATGGTTTTTCTTACATCGTATAAAAAATCTTCAGATACTTTTGCACTTTCTACTGGTAAACCCGTCATAATGGGCAGATAAGGTGTTAAATCGTAACCTCTGCGTTTTAAAAATTCAGCTTTAAACAAAGGCGACCAGTTCTGGCTGCCACACTCCCAGCTGTCGACATGGAAAACACTCAATACCTTTTTAGCAATTTCGGGTCCGCCGTGTTTTAAAGCTTCTCCGTACCAGCTATCGAATTGAAGTTTAACAGCTGCGGGATTAAATTTATCGCACTCTAAGCCCATTCCACCACCTGCGGTAGCATTGGTATGGCCAGTGGATGTATGTCCGATTCTTAGAATGGTCCAGTTTCCTTTTGGAGCTTTCCAGTTTAAAGTACCGTCAGGATTTAATTTACTGGTAAGGTTAGTAATGCCTTTTAACGGAACGCAAAGATTTTTGGCAATTTGTTCCTGAGTGCTTCTTTTGCTCAACCGCCAAACCGAGCCATTTTTCCCTTCAAACTGATTAATCTGCGCTTCGGCAGAAAGTTCGAGATTAACCAGCTTTAAAGAAGACTTCCACTTGGCGGCATCTAAATCTTCTGCACCTGGTTCGGAACCTGTTTTATCGTAAATAAACCTGAAGAACTTAGCTGTGGTGGGCACAATTGAATGTGTAACATCTTCATCGGTATCCTGCCAGCCGTGCCGCGGAGCCTCTAACCTGCCAATGGAACGATAGGTTTTTCCGTCGTTACTCACCTCGATGGCCAGGCGCTGGGCCTGATAATTATTGCCGCTCACCCTGATGCTTACCGTTCGGCAAGTGAAAGGTTTTTCAAACTCGTACTGGATATAGCATGGTTCGCTGGAACCAAAGTTTTTCTTATTGCCAGGCGTTATCAATCCGCTTGCATCAGCACCATTACTAGCCGTAATTTTAGGGATTACCGTGCGTGTAGAGATGCCTTCGCCAATAGGTGAAGGATAAGCATACACCGCTATATCGCGGTAATAATCTTCCTTACTTTCGGGTTGAGGTAAATGTATTTTAGTGATTGTATTACTGATGTTTATTTTTGACCAAATTACTTTTTGCATAGATTGCTCAGGTTTAATCCAGGGGCCACCAGCCAGGGCGAAACCATCGCTTACATGCATACCCAGTTTAAGGTTTAAACGTTTGGCTTCACTCATGGCAAACTCGACCATTTGCCACCATTCAGGCGTAAGCTGCACACTGGGTGGATTGTAAAGCGGTGTTTTATCTGCGCCCTGGATGCTCATTAAATATGCTCCGCCAATGCCATTGGCTTTCATCGCTTCCAAATCGGCAGTTATACCTGCTTTTGAAACGCCAGCCTTAATCCAGTACCAAAATACCCAGGGCTTTGCATTTTCGTTTTGAGCATAGGTTTGCCTTGAAAAGCTTATGCTTAACAATAAAACAACGGACAGTATCTTAAACCAACTAAGTTTCATTTTTCGCAGAGGCAATTATGATTTGTGTGCAATTTTATAGCCGCTTAAACCGAAGTAAAGCACCACTATAAAGCAAATTAGCGGTATGCAATAGCCAATCTGAATGTTATCGCCATACATATCAATCAGGCTTCCCATACCAAAAGGCAAAATTGCCCCACCAACAATCGACATAATGAGCCACGATGAACCCGGTTTGGTATCATCGCCAATGCCGTCGATACCCAGTGCAAAAATAGTTGGGAACATAATCGACATGAAGAATCCGAGTCCGCCTAAAGCATAAACGACGTAAGAACCCTGTCCTAAAATAGCTACCAGGCACAAGAGTATCGAAATAACGGCATAAATGGCCAGAAGTTTACTTGAAGATACAAATTGAAGTATGGCAGTACCTGCAAAGCGCCCCACAGTAAATAAGAGTCCGTATATGGCTAAGTAAGAGGCAGCTGTTTTCTCGTCGAAACCACCACCTTGTTGCGCCATTCTGATGAAAAAACTGGTAACGCAAACCTGTGCGCCCACATAAAAGAACTGTGCTACAACTGCCCACTTGAGGTGTTTGTGGCGTAATGCTCCAAAAAAACTGCCTTTGGCTTCACCATCAATGCTTTTGGTTTTGATTTCGGGAAGGTGGATGAAATAAAATATAACTGCAATAACCAGTAAAATAATTCCCAGAGAGATGTATGGTGTTTTAACTGAAGCAGCTTCTTCCAGAAAGTAACTGTTGCGGCTGGTTTCAGTCATTGCTGCAAGTTGATCTTTGGTATGGGATTTTCCGGAAAGGATAAACAAACCACCAATCATTGGTGCTACCATGGCCGCTAAACCGTTAAAAGATGCGGCTAAGTTTAACCTGCTGGTGGCTTTTGCCGGATCGCCCAACACGGCAGCATAAGGATTTGCCGAGGTTTCGAGCAGGGTTAAACCACAACCAATAATAAAAAGTGCAATGAGAAAGGTAATGTACGAAAGGTTATTCGCCGCCGGAACAAACAAAAATGCCCCAAATGCGAAAGCCAGTAAACCTGAAATCATAGTCGCCTTGTAGCCCCATTTCTTCAAAACAATACCTGCTGGAATGGCCATTAAGAAATAGGCAAAGAAAACCGAAGTATCAATTAAGGTGGATTGCCGGTTATTTAAATTACAGGCCTTTTTTAGGTGTGGAATGAGGATGGAATCGAGGTTATGTGCCATTCCCCAAAGGAAAAAAAGGCTAACTACGAGTATAAACGGCAATATGTACTTCTTCCCCGATGATGGATCGTGCTCAGTTACAATTTCAGTTGGTGTGTTGTGGTTCATTATATTTGGTTTTATTGGTTCATTCGTTCAATAGTTCATTTGATATTAGTGTCATTTGTTCATTGGTGGTGGTATGGCGCTTAGATATAAGCATCCAGACTAACGAACGAATGATTACTGAACTAATGAACTTTTTTAACTACAAGCAAATGGTCGCAAACCAGTACTACTTCTCCGTGCTGGTTAATGATTTCTACGTGCTCGGTTACGGTGCCATATTCAGGTCTTTTGCTATCTCCTTTTTCAGAAATGGTTACTGTTGAGTGGATGGTATCGCCAATGAAAACAGGTTTTATAAAGCGAAGCTTATCGTAACCCTTCGACATGGCTTCGGGGTTGATCTCTGAAGCGGTAAGACCGATACCGATGCTGAAAATCATGGTGCCGTGTGCAATACGCTGTTTAAACGGTTGGGTAGCACACCACTCGGCATCCATGTGGTGCGGAAAAAAATCGCCGGTATGCCCCGCGTGAACAACAAAATCTGTTTCGGTTATGGTGCGGCCTAAGGTTACACGTTTGTCCTGTAATTGGTAATCTTCAAAAAATGTTGATTTGAAATACATAGCTTTCGTTTTTTTAAGCGATACAATCGCTTTTCTCTTTCATCCTCGTTGCAAACGAGGACGGCTGTTATTTTCTTAAATAGATTGCTTCGTCGTGCCTCCTCGCAATGACGATTATTTAACCTTCACCCCACCCGTATCGCTCGATTGATAGGCACTCTCTACAACTGCCATGGTATCGATAACATCTTCAACACTTGTATGTAGAACATCGGTTGAGCCTTCATTGTAGCGCATTAAATTGGCCATGGTACCGATAAAGGCTTCGGGAAACCAGGAACCCTCCAGTTTTACGGTTTGCCATAGTGGTGTTTTACCTGCTTCTACCAGGCAATATTCAAAAACATCAGGCACACCATGCGGATAATCCATCAATAAGCCGATTTTAGCTACAATGGCTCCTTTGGTTCCCTCCCATTTGATGTAGCTTTCCTGGTGATTTGGACCAAAATCATGATCGTGGTTGGTGTTAATTACCGCGTGCATGGTATCGCCATAATCGAATAAAATAGTAGAACGCGAAGAAGACAAACTTTTAGCCGGGTGTTTTAAGGTTTTAGCCAGCACACTTTTAGGATTGCCTAAAAATGAACGGATTAAATCAACATAATGGATACTGTGGTACTGAATTTCCAAACGCGGGTGAATAATTACATGCGGGAAAATTTCCCAGGGGGTTTTAACGGTAACACGCACTTCCATGTCGTAAAGCTCACCAATCAATCCTTTATCAATCAGGTGTTTTGCAGCACTTACAAAAGGTGCAAATCGCAACTGAAAGTTAATGGCCGCCTTAAGGTTTTTTGCCCGGCATAAAGCTAAAATTTCTTTGGCCTGGTTAAAATCATCGCCCATTGGTTTCTGTATTAAAACCGCTGCACCATCGGGCAGTTGCTTTAACGTTTCTATATACTGCTCGGGCATGATGGTAACATCGAATACCGTATTTTTTGGTGCTGCGGCAACTGCCTCGGCAAGGGTATCAAAAACATGCGGAATACCGAAAGCATCGGCCAGTTTCTGTGCCCTTAATTTGGTACGGTTTACAATGCCATAAACTTCGAAACCAGCGATTTTATATGCAGGCAGATGGGCATCAGCCACAATTCCACCAGCACCAATAATGATAATCGGCTGTTTGGTTTCGGGTAAAGTTGGTTTATATTGGATATCGATACTCATTTAATTCAATTTGTTAATCTGGTTTTGAGCTGCTTCAATTAAACTTGAAGATTCTTCCGGGCTGTGCATCGCTTTCAAAACCATTTCATCAATAATTTTGGCTATTTGTGTCCAGTTTTTATGCTGCGGCAGCATGTTGGCCACCTCATGCAACTGTTCTAATTTGTGGTAATAAGGAATAATTTCATTCACTTCGGGATCTTTCCAGGTCGACAAGCGGCAGCCGATGCCCCCTTCCAGCGTCAGCAGTTTATCTTGCTTTGTATTAGTGGCAAATTTCAGAAAATCGTAAGCTACATCCTTGTTTTTACTGCCTTTGGCAATGGTGTAAAGCCAATACACATTTAAGGATGCGGATGCCTTACCGGCAGCTGCAGGCAGTAAATCTACCCCAACTTTCCCTTTTACCTTCGAATTTGCATCTACTTCGCACATTCCGGCAAAGCCAAACCAGTTAATCATCATGGCGGCTTCGCCATTGGCAAAAGCCACTCCGGCAGCCACCGATTCAAAATCTTTTGATTGAGGATGAACAGCGGTTTTATCGTTCACTATTTTCCGGTAAAAATCAAGGCCATCAACAGCGGGCTGGCAATTAATGCTGATATTTCCAGCTTTATCTACCAGGCTGCCTCCCCTGGTCCACAGTTGGAGGCAAAAATCGAAAACCGTATTGTGACCGTCGGGATAACAGGCAAAGATGCTCCCGTACAGCTTATCGGCCGGGCGGTTGAAAAATTGAGCTACCTGATGAAAATCTTCCCAGGTTTGGGGTACTTCGAGCACCTTTCCATATTGTTTTAGATAATTGGCCTGCTCGGATTCGTTTTCAAACAAATCTTTGCGGTAAATGAAACACTCCGGACCATCGTGAAAGGGCAATCCTACTACTTCCCAACCAAAACGCTGCAAGCTCAATAAAGATTTGCTCCAACCCTTAGGAAAGCCTACCGGTTTATTGGTGTTGATGTAAGGGTTTAATATCTCAAATGCCTGACTCAGGTAACCTTCATACACCCAATCGGTATTGATGTGGGCAATATCGAATAAACCATTTGCCAAACCTTTACGTGTAATGGTGCTCTCGTAAAGTTCGTGTAAATCCATAATCACCAATTCCAGTTGAAGTGTGCAACCGGAAACTGCACAGTAGCTGTCCCAGAATTTCTGCATAGCAGATTCGAAGGGACCAAATTTACGTACGGCAATTCTGAAGGTATCGGCTTGGTTAGGCATTGGCAATGGTACTGTGTGTAATAAATTCTTTGATGATTTCCTCGTTGTCCTGACCCAGTTTTGGCGAACCTTTTGGTGAAGTTAATAATTCTCCATCAATACGGATTGGGCATCTGGTGGTTTCATATTTATAGCCATCCAACATTTGAACTTCCTGTATCATATTTAATACTTTGAAACCATCATGTTGCATTAAAGCGTTCCAGTTTAGTACATCCGAACACCAGATATCGGCTGGTTCTAATTTTGAAAGCCATTTTTCGGTGGTTTGGCTAAGCAAATGACTGGCTAATATGGCTTTAATTTCATCGCGTTTATCGAAAGCTTCGCTCACTTCAACATAATCTTCGAGCTTTTCGCAGCCCAGCAAATTACCCAACTGAGGAATAGAACCCATGGCCAGCGCCAGGTAGCCATTTTCGGTTTGGTAAATGCCATAAGGGGCACCCAAATAGGCATTTGCATTGTTCTGCTTCGATCTTTCGGGCAAAGCACCACCATCGTTCATAAAGGTTGTAATGGTTTCAAACTGAAAATCGTAGGCCGATTCCATCATGCTAACCTGCACAAAACCACCTTCGTTTTTGATGGCCTTGCGGTATAAACAGGCTAATATTCCCTGGGCGAGATGTGCACCTGCCAGCATATCTACTATGGATAAGCCCATGGCAACCGGACCACTATCTGCATTGCCGGTAAGGGAGGTTAATCCGGTAACAGATTGCAATAACAAATCCTGTCCGGGTTTATTTTTCCATTCGCCATCAGTTCCATAGCCCGAAATTTCGCCGTAAACAATGGCCGGATTTAAAGCAATAACGGATGGGTAATCGAAACCTAAACGTTCCATTACGCCCGGCCGGAAGTTGTGGATCATCACATCTGCTTTTTTAAGCAGCTCGCGTACCATTTCGCAATCTGCTTCGCTTTTTAAATCAACTTCAAAACTTTCCTTATTCCGGTTAATGGCATGAAAAACCGACGATTCGCCATTCATAATCAGATTTGAAGTGTAAAGGGTACGACAAATATCGCCTACCCCTAAACGCTCAATTTTGATTACACGGGCACCCATATCAGCCAAACGCAAACTCGCAGAAGGCCCCGAAAGGAACTGACTGAAATCGATAACTAAATAATCTTCAAGCGGTCGCATAATTTTATTTTTTATATTCTGTATTCTTCTCCCGTCGTCCCGACCGTAGCGGAGGGATCTGTTTTAAAAGATTTCTCCATTTCGCTGCGCTCCAGTCGAAATGACGACTATCTATCGGTTGCTTTGTGGTTCGTGTCACCACGAAACACTCTAAGTTATTCGTCATCCCGACCGTAGCGGAGGGATCTGTTTTAAAAGATTTCTCCATTTCGCTGCGCTCCAGTCGAAATGACGACTATCTATCGGTTGCTTTGTGGTTCGTGTTACCACGAAACACTCTAAGTTATTCGTCATCCCAACCATAATGGTGGGATATGTTTAAAGTAAACATGATCGTCATGCTGATCCGATAGCTATCGGATTTGTTTCAGCATCTCTTCTACTGTAAACAGACCCTGAAATAAATTCAGGGTGACGGATTGTCTATTTTATTTCAAACTCCCTGTTAATACTTTCCGTATCAAAACCTAGTTTGGGTGCCGCTTTTTTGGCAAATAACTTTCTTTGGTTCAACCGGATCGGGCTTACCGTGGTTTTGATACTTTTTACTCCGTCCAAATCAATCTGTTGCTCAATGTTCAGGTTTTTATAGGTACTTAAAGCAGTGGCTGTTTGGTAATTGAGCACCTCGGCACACCAGATACCATTACTTTCTAACAGGTTAACCCAGTTGCCGGTATTTTCCTGTTTAAAGGTTTCGGCCAACCGTACAATTAATTTATCGCGGTTTTCGAAAGCTGAACCTGCTTCAACGTATAAATCTGTAATGTCGCAATTGATAATGGCGCAAATATTTGGCAGGTTTCCCATGGCCATGGCAATATAACCGTCTTTGGTTTCGTACATGCCATAAGGCGCACTTAAATAAGCGTGCGCACTTCCTTTAGCACCGCTTCTATCTGGTAATTTTCCCCCATCATTCAAATAAGTGGTAATTACCTCAAACTGCACATCTAAAATCGATTCGAGCAGGCTCACTTCAACCAGTACACTTTTATTGGTTTTGGCTCTTTTAATTAAAGCTGCCATGATTCCCTGTACCAGGTGATTACCGCACATAATATCCGAAACAGATAAACCAAATGGAACGGGGCCATCAGTATCTACCCCCGATAAAAAGGTTAAACCAGAAACCGATTGTACCAATAAATCCTGGCCGGGTTTGTTTTTCCACGGTCCCTCATTGCCATAGCCGGTAACCATGCCGTAAATAATTTTCGGATTAATTTGTTGTACCCGGACATAATCCAGGCCAATTTTCTCCATTACTCCGGGCCTGAAATTATGCGTCATCACATCCGCTTTGGCAATCAATTTTTTAAGCTTTTCTAAATCTTGCGGATTTTTTAAATCTGCGGTATAACTTTCCTTATTGCGGTTAATGGTATGAAAAAGCAAACTGTCTTCATCAACAAACAGATTTTTGATCGATAAAGCGCGGCAGGCATCGCCGGTTTGAGGTCGCTCGATTTTAATTACGCGCGCGCCCAAGTCGGCCAGTTTTAAGCCAGCCGATGGTCCTGCCAAAAACTGACAGAACTCTAAAACCAAAAGTCCTTCTAACGGCCTGTTCATGATACTGCTAAGCTTTTAGATTTTTGATATAATTCGTTCAAAACAGTTAAAACTGTTATTTCATCACCTTTGCCCATCAAATAATCGCGCACTACATCGCCGGCATGATCCTGAAAATACATCGAACCATGATAGCGCGGACGGAGAAATGCACGCTGCAAGGCAGGTAAGGTATTTGAAAAGTAATTCTGGCTTTGCCGGTTTACTTCTTCATTTTTCCAGGCTGCCAAATGACCTGGCTGACCTCCACTTTCGAAATATAGTGTTGACTGACAAGCTGGTGAACCAACAAACTCAGCATATTTGGCCGCCATTTCGGGATTGGCACATTTGGCAGAGATAGCCAATCCGGTGCCGCCCAGTGTGCTCCTCAAATTGGTTTTTCCATCCAGCGAGATCATATCATGGAAATGCAGCACTTTGCGCGCATAACCATTTCTCGAATAATTGGAATATCCGTAGGCAAAAGGACAATAGGCAATTTCGTCGGATAAAGTCATGGCTTCATAAACCTGAATCGGATTCCTGCTAAAGTTGGCCGGATCTATTTTTGATGCCAGTTGGCGATACATTTGCAATGCTCTTACACCGGTTTCGATCGATACTACCTGATCATCGCTTTGGCAGGGATCTTCGCCCAGAGAGCAGCAAAGGGTGTAAAAATTCATTAAAACATCGATCGGGATGCCTGCAAAAGCGACCAGACCGGCGTCGGCCAAAGCGAGTAAATCTTCGAACGATTTTGGTAAAGAGAAGCCTCTTTCTATTAATAAATCTGGCCGGCTGGCGGCAACAGGCGTAGCAGCATCAATGGGTAAAGCCCACAAATGACCATCGTAGGTATAACTTTCGTATGATTGCCCCAACGAATTGTTTTCCTGATCTTTTAAATAGGCCTCGCTAAGGTAAAAATCTAAAGGAACAATTGATTTGGTTTTGGCCGCAAAGCCAGCCCAGGGGTGATCGATTACCAGCAGATCGAAATGTTCGGCCAGTTCCTGGATAGAGAAATCGGCAAATTGCTGCAAACTCCGCTTTTCCCAGGTGATGTTCACATTAGGGTGCAATTCTGAAAAACGCTGTGCGGTTGCCACCATAGGCAATAACCCACGACTGTGGTTCCAGGTTATTCCTTTTAAATTAATCGTCTTCTCCACTTAATCTTATTATTTAATGTTTTTATTCTTATTCGTCATGGTTCGTGTCGACACGAATCATCGTTTATATTTCCAGTTTCGGTCGGTGAAACACCAACCGATAGGATTAATTTTTTTGTTCCGTCATTTCGAGCAAAGTGCAACGGAGTCGAGAAATCTGATTATAGATCTCTCCATTTCGCTGCGCTACAGTCGAGATGACGACTTTTTCTCTAATGGTTGGTGTCCCCACCGACCATGTATTTAGGCCTAATTCCCTTCGGTAACTTTCCTGCTATGAACTGCATTTATCTCATCATTTACCCGTATTAATTACTATTGATGATGAGGACAAACCTGCCGATGTTGCCGTTAATTGAATTGTTCCGGCTTTTTCTGTAGCCTGTAAAATAGCCAGACATAAACCATGAAAAGCTTTGCGGTAACTGGCTTTAAAAGGCTCCAAACTAGCCTGAAAACCATTGTCTACCCCCGCAATAAAACCTGCACCTGCTACTTTAAAATCAACAAGGTTATCGGCATTCGGCACTACATTTCCGGCTGCGTCTAAAATACGTACGGTAATAAAAGACAAATCCTTACCATCGGCTTTGATCTGTTTCCGATCTGCTATCAATTCAATTTTAGCAGGATCGCCAGCAGTTTTTATTTCACGAACCAGAACCTCTTTTCCGTTTTTGCGCGATACCGCTTTGAGTGTACCCGCTTCGAATTTTACATTCCATTGCACGTGCAGATCATCGTTCTGTTTTGATTTTTTGCCTAATGATTTTCCATTCAAATAGAGTTCTACCTCATCGGCCTGGTTGTAATAAGCCCAAACCTCAACCAGTTTACCTGGCTCCCAGTTCCAGTGTGGCAAGATGTGTAGCACGGGCTTATCAGTCCATTCGCTTTGGTACATGTAGTAGGAATCTTTCGGGAAACCTGCTAAATCTACAATACCAAAATATGAGCTACGTGCCGGCCATGGATAAGGTAGCGGCTCGCCCAGGTAATCAAAACCTGTCCAAACGAACAGTCCCGAAACATGGTCATATTTCTTTGCTGCTTTCCAGGTTTCTTCGTGTGTAGAGCCCCAATAGGCCGAAACATTGTCGTAGGCAGATGCCGACCATGCTGCATTCCCTTCTGTGAATTTTGTTTTTCCGTCTCTCGGCCAGCGGCGAATGGTATCGGCAGTATCGTAAAAACCTCTGGTTTCTAATGCTGAAGTGGTTTCGGTAGCCAGAAATTTAACACCCGGATAATTTTTAGGCCAGTCTTTATACAGTTTATGGTTATAATTTAAGCCATAAATATCCAAAGCATTGGCTTGGTAAATAAAGTTTTTCTTCGCGTCGGTTTCGGTCAGGGCCGAAATTACAGGACGGCTTTGATCGAGGTTTTTAACGATTGAAACCAGTTCTTTTGTGATGGCTACACCAGTACTATCGAACTGCTCGCGGATCTCGTTACCAATGCTCCAAAGGATAATAGACGGATGATTACGATCGCGGAGGATCATATCTTCCAGATCGCGCTTGTGCCATTCGGCGAAATTGAGGTGATAATCGTTTTTGTTTTTCTTCTTTGCCCACATGTCAAAAGCTTCATCCATAACCAGAAAACCCATTTTATCACATAAGTCTAAAAATTCGGGTGCAGGCGGATTGTGTGCCGTACGGATAGCGTTTACGCCCATCGCTTTCATGATTTCGAGCTGACGTTCCATGGCGCGTACATTAACAGCAGCACCTAAAGCACCTAAATCGTGATGCAGGCAAACACCCAATATTTTGGTAGGTATTCCGTTTAACGAAAAGCCCTTTTCGGCATCGAAATGGAAAGTTCGGAATCCGAATTTAGTTTCGTAAGTATCGATGGGCTTGTTGTTATGAAGAATTTGAGTAACCAGTTTATACTGAAAAGGCTTAGCCAACGACCAAAGCACCGGGTTTTTAAGCAGGCTTTCGCTGTTGACGATTAACCCTGCCGTATCAATTTTGATATTTTGAGGCTGTGTTTTTGAAATCAATTTGCCATTGGCGTCGTATATGGTGTGCACTAAAGCTACTGCCTGCAGTTTGAGGGTTTTGTTCGCAATTTGGGTTTTTATACTCACCTTGCCTGTAGCATCGGTAGTTACAAATGTTCCCCATTTTGCAACAGCTACCTTTGCTGTTGAGATTAGCCACACATTTCTGTAAATGCCCGATCCTGAATACCAGCGCGAATCGGGTTGTGCAGAATTGTCGACCTTTACGGCCAGGATGTTCTTGCCGGGTTTTAAAAACTTACTGATCTCGTAAGAAAACGAGCTGTAACCATAAGGACGCTTGCCCAGATAGTGGCCGTTTACCCAAACTTCGCTGTTTTTGTAAACGCCATCAAATTCAATACTGATCAATTTGTTTTTGAAGTTGGCCGGCGCAGTAAATTCTTTTCTATACCAGCCAATACCGGTTGGTAAGCCTCCACCCTCTGGTTTTGCAGGGTTTTTCTCGTCGAACTTGCCTTCAATGCTCCAATCGTGAGGCAGTGTTAATTTTCTCCATTTCAAATCGTTATAAGTAACCGATTTTGCCTTTGGTTCATCGCCTAGGTAAAATTTCCAGTCTTTGTTAAAACTGGTTCTACTTCTGGTTTCCGTAATCCTGTCGGTTGGTGTCTCACCGACCGAAGATTGGCTATACTGGCTGGGGAGACACCAACAAGCAGGAATTCCATTCCGCTTTACTTCAGTCGAAATGACGAATAAGGCATTTGCCCCGCAATATTGCGCACCTAATAATCCCGATAGGAAAATAATCAAAACCTTATAACTGCCCGGTATTCTCATTTCTTAATTATTGAACAAAATTCACTTTACTTTTTCCTAAATCTTTCGAAGCGGCTACGGCAATGCCACGCTGGTCTTGTTTATTCACCGCGCAATAAAAGTGGTACACCACATCCTTATATTTGATTACAAATGATTTGTGTGCATACAGCTCATCGTACTTTTCTGACGATTCGATCAGGTTGTTGCCTGTCCAGTCGGTCCAGTTTATCAGGTCTTTAGATGCCGCGAAGCGGTTGAAAGAACCTTTTCTGTCCTGCCAGAAAGCACCGAAGTAAAACATCACGTAATTATCGCCTATTTGTTGGATCACGGCATCGCCGGTTATCCCAACCGGATGGTGAACCACCGGATTTTTCATAAAGCGTTGCCAATGCACCATGTCATCAGATACTGCCATACCAATACGTTCGTACCAGCGTGTTTTTTTGTTATTCGCCAGCGAATCGCCAACAGCATTGTAGTACATTACAAAAGGATGGCCGGTTAACTTTTTCTGATCGGCAATCACCGTACTTTTAAAAAGTTTATGACGGTTTTCCCACCAGCGTACATCGCTGTCGAGCGAGCTTAATACAGGTTTATCCAATCGTTGCCACTCTTGCACAACTGAAGGATGTTTATCGGTGTATGCCATACCGATTGATAGAGGCTCTACCTCGTATCCCCGTTCTTTACCACCGAAGTACGACATCCAGTATTTGCCATTAAAGCTTTTGGCCTGGTAACTTCCACCCCATCTGATATCTAAAAGAGCATTGTAACCGGCTTTTTGGTTATCGTCCCATTTACCCGAATCGGCAAACGACATTAACTTACCCTGGTTTTCCCAATGCAGTAAATCGCTGCTTTTTGCCATCCAGGTTTCGTAACCTCTGCCGCTAAAAATCAGGTAAGTCATGTACCAGTATTTACCTTTTCTAAATATGGTTGGACAATCCATTTTATGGTCTTTGTCATTCGGAACCATTACCAGTCCGTATTTGAAAGGGGTTTTAACTTCCTGGTAAATCTTTTCCATCTCGGCAGCAGATACTGGATTTTTAGTATCCTGAGCCAATGCATTAGCCGTCGTTAAAATGCCAATTAGGTATATCCAGATCGTTCTCATGTTATTTCACCTTAAATTTATAATAACCTGAACCGATAGCCACTTTCATTCTGCCATTAGCTGTACCCATGTTTTGGAAGGCCGAATTATTGGCTTCTGAAAGACTTTGCTGAGGCGAAACCGGAATATAAACCACAGCAGTGGTATTCACCGGAATGTTTATCGCTATCTCAAAACCATCAGCCGTTTTTTCCCAGTCGGTTGAAATGTTGCCATAAACAGATTGGTAGGCCGTATGGGCCGAAGTTAAATCGCCCACCACTTCGGGGTAAATTTTAATCTGGTTAAAGGCTACCGAATTTTCAACCTGGCGAATGCCACCAACCCCGCTGTAAAACCATTCCATTAAATGCCCCAGCATAAAATGATTATTTGAAACACTGGGTAATGCTGCCCAGCTTTCGGTTAAGGCAGTAGCACCTTTGGCCAATTGCATACCATACCCCGGAACATCACTACGGCTATTCATATCGAAAATCACATCCGAGCGGCCGGCATCTTCTAAAACCCGCAACACATAGCGGTAACCAATATCGCCTGCGGTTAAACCATTGTTGTTGTTTTTGATGTCTTTGATGAGGTTATCGATTACTGCCTGCTTGTCTTTTTCTTCAACCAGCCCCATATAAACGGCCATGGCATTTGCCGTTTGACTGCCAGAGCCATATTGTTTGGTTTGCGCATTAAAGAATTTGTTGTTAAATGCTTCACGTACCAATACCGCACGATTGGCATAAGTCAGTGCATCAGCTTTTTTGCCCAATAAGGTTGCTATTTTTTCGAGTACTTTTAAATCGTAATGGTAAATGGCAGTAGCGGTAATCCCCATTGGGGTGAGCTGCGAAACGCCCGGAGGTTTTGGTCCGAGGTCATACCAATCGCCCAAACCTTGCGAGAGGATGTGTTTATCGGCTTTTGTACCTAAGTATTGAATGTAACGCTGCATGGTTGGGTAATGATCAACCAAAGTTTGTTTATCGCCGTACCATTTGTACAAATCCCAGGGTACCAGAATACTGCTGCTTCCCCACTCAGGCGAATCGCGGAACATATCGCCACCCCATTCGAATTTAACATATTCGGGTGCGATTTCGGGAACCAGACCATTGGCCAGCTGTGAGTTTTGCATATCCACTGCTGCTTTTTCAAACAAAGGTGCCGCGGCATAATTGTAATTTACCGAGCTGCCCATTAAATGCAGCTGTTCCAGCCAACCCAGTTTTTCGCGGTGCGGACAATCGGTAAATACGCTTACCATGTTGCTTTTTATTCCCCAGTTAATCAGTTGAAAGGTTTTGTTGAATAATTCGCTGGAAGATGAAAATTTACCAACTGTTTCGGCAGCATTGCGTATATGCAGGCCTTTTAAATACTGAATCACAGCTTTCCGGGATGGATTTTCTTTTCCCACCGGTACGCCCCCTTTAACCTGCAGGTACCTGAAACCGCTATAAAAAAATCTGGGTCGCCAGGTTTCTACTCCGCTACCTTTTAAAATGTAGGTGAAATATGATGGGCCGCCCATGTTTTTCTGGGTAGCGGTGCCATCTTCTTTTAAAAGTTCTGCAGGTGTAATGCGGATGGTATCGCCTTTTTTGCCACTTACTTTAAGTTCAATAATGCCCGAAGCATTTTGTCCAAGATCATAAACCCATTCGCCATTAGCAGTTTGGGTAATCTGCTGTGCCTGAAAATGATCGAAAATTTTTAAAGGTTCTTCTTTTTGTGCATTTAGCTTTGGTCCGTTAACCAACAAGGCGTTTTTCCATTGGCTATCGTTAAAAACCGGCAGGTTCCAGTCCTTTTGCGCTAAAGTGGCATTGTAATCTTCGCCTCCGTAAATGCTCGAAAAAGTAACTGGCGAAGGTGCCGTTTTCCAGCTTTGGTTGCTGATTACATTTCCTGAAGTTCCATCGCTATACTCAATAAACAAACGACAAATCATTTTTGGGAAGCCGTAGGCAACTTTTAGTTTCCGGTACCTTTCTTTTACCGGTGGAATGTAATAAAAACCATTGCCTAACATTACCCCAACTGCGTTTGAACCTTTTTTAAGATGTCTGGTAATATCATAGGTTACATATAAAGCTTCGCGGTCGTATTTTGTCCAGCCGGGAGCTAAAAAATCATCTCCTACCTTTTTGCCGTTCAAAGTCATTTCGAAATGACCTAAGCCTGAAACAAAGGCAGTAGCCCTTTTAATGGTTTTGCTAAGGGTAAAATCTTTGCGAAACATAGGCAGAATATTATTGCCATTAAACTTATCCTTTTTACCATCTGTAGGTAACGCATTAACGTTAGAATCGGCCAGTTTTTCGTAAGCAATCCATTGGGCACCTTTCCAGTCAGCAATATTTAACAAGCCCATTCCGAAAAAAGCCGGTTCGCTCCAGGCAGATTCATTCCCCCAATTATCCCATACTTTAATTTTCCAGTAGTATTTTGTTGCCGGTAATAATTTTTGACCTTTATATTTTATCTGGATAGATTGATTGGTAATGGTTTTTTTAGAATCCCAAACATCGCCTTTGTTTTGCTTTAAAGTGCTCAGACTTGTGGCCACTAAAATCTGATATCCCTTTTGCAGCACATTATGCCGCGTAGATACCAACTGCCAGCTTAAATGTGGCTGAGTTACGTCAATTCCAAGCGGATTTGAGCGGTATTCGCAGCTTAAGCGCGACACCTTAATCTCCTGGGCAAACAGCGAAAAAGTGAACAGGTAAAGAAAAGAAAAGATTACAAGTTTGTTCATTAGCCGTATGGTATTGCTCTCGATGCTTTGATTTAGGTTTATAGTTGGTTATCGTGTTCAATTTAGTTAGAAATAAATTCTCGGCCTGTATTAAATAAGCTGTAGAATTTGCTTAACTTTAAATTTTACATGTAATTCAAATATAAATCTTTTTTTTAAATATGAAAACATATATTGTTGTAATAATTATATAATTTCGTTCTGAACGAGAAATATGAAAGCATTTTGTATGTTTGAAACTGTAAAAAATACGATACAACCAAATTAAACCTGTATGAAAGAAAATGAATCGAAGTATCAGGCGCCAGCTTTAGATAAAGGACTTGATATTTTAGAGTACCTGTCGTCTCAATCCATCCCACTATCACAAACCGAAATAGCCATTGGTATAGAAAAAACACCCAATGAGATTTACCGGATGTTAATGAGTTTGGAAAGCCGCGGTTATATTCTGCGCGATGAGGTTTCGGGGAAATACCGGTTATCGCTTAAACTTTTTTACCTGTCGCACCGCCACTCGCCTATTGATGAGCTGAGGAAAGCAGCGCAGTTTCCTTTGGAAGAACTGGCCAATTCGATACGGCAATCGTGTCACCTGAGTATTCTGTACATGAACCAGGTAATGGTAATTATCCACGCCAAAAGCCCGGGGCCAATTGCACTTTCCATCGAAGAAGGGAATTTGTTTCCTTTGCCATTAACTGCATCGGGTAAAGTGTTACTCGCTTATATGCCTGAAGCAGAAAGGAATACCGTACTGAAAAACAATGCCATTTTTAAAAAATATGCCAAGCCACAGCAGGAAGATTTCTTAAGTTCTTTAGCTGATATTCAACAAACAGGCTCTTATTTCAAAAACAGTGATGCTGTTTCGGGCGTAACTGATATTTCTGTGCCCATTGGTATTGCCAATAATAAAGGGATTATTGCCTGTTTAACCATTTCGATGCTGAATGCTCTTAATGCCGATCAGGCGATCGAAAGCGATGTAATTTTGGCCGAAGCCAATAAATGCGTTAAAAAAATAGAACAAAGAATTGGAGTTTAGGCGTTTGCATTGGGTTTAACCCAATGCAAACTCAGGCGTAATTATATTGTTAAAATGTTTGATATTTGATTAAATGTATATATGTTTGTACATATAGATTGACTAACAAATAGCGGCTTCAGTATGGGGCAGCATAAACAATATAAACTACAACCCTATGAATAAAAATATAGCATTAGCCATGCTGGTTGCATTAGCCGTACCCGGTACATCGTTGGCTCAAACCAAAGCTATTGCGCCAAAAGCACAAAAAAATGTAACACCGGCTGTAATGAATCAGGTTAAAACTATGGCCGAAGCACTGATTAAAAAAGGTTTTACCGCTGGCGATGGTTATGGCGAAGTATGGATCAGGGATTTGAATACCTTTATCGAATTGAGCTGTAAGGTTAACGATAAATCGCAGATCAGGAAACACCTGATTACATTTTTCCAGTTTCAACAGGCTGACGGATCTATTCTGGATGGCTATATCCCGTCAAAACAGGCTGGCTCGGAAGGTACTTTTTATAAATCAGACCTTGTACCGGGATATCTTGGACATAAAAATACGGTAGAAACCGATCAGGAAACCTCCTTGATTCAGGCCATTGCAAAGTATATCAATATTACAGGCGATAAATCCATTTTAAATGAGCAGGTAGCCGGCTTACCGGTTAAAAAGCAAATGGAAAGGGCTATGGATTTTCTGTTGAAAGAAAGGTTTAACGAGAAATATGGCTTGATTTGGGGTGCCACTACTGCCGATTGGGGCGATGTACAACCCGAGCAAGGCTGGGGCGTGGTAATTGACGAGAACACCCATAGGGCGATTGATATTTACGATAATGCCATGTTTTTAATTGCGATAAACGACTTTATTGAGGTTGGGGATTTAAATCCGGCCGAGATTACCAAATGGAAAGGCATTTACAAAAGCGTTCGCCAGAATATTAACAAATATTTATGGGATGATAAAGCCCAGAAATATATCCCGCATATTTATTTAAACGGCTCCCCTTTTCCGGCTTCGTTCGATGAATCGAAAGTTTACTATCACGGTGGTACAGCGGTTGCAATTGAAGCTGGTTTGCTAAGTAAAAAACAGGTAAAGGAAGCTTATGAAAAAATGCAGAAAAACGTAAAAGATGCCAATGCTGCAACCATCGGCCTTACACTCTACCCTGTTTATCCGGCCGGTACCTTTCAGAATAAAGTTATGGGGCCATATTCTTATCAAAATGGTGGCGATTGGACCTGGTTTGGTGGCAGAATGGTTACCCAGTTAATCAGGTATAATTTATTGGCAGAAGCCAAAGAAGCACTAGACCCGATGCTGGCACGTGTAATCAGCAATAATGGATTTTACGAATGGTATACACCCGATAATAAGCCAAAAGGTTCATCGAGTTTTAGAGGCGAAGCCGGCGTATTGTGGACCGCAATAACAGCACTGGAGAAAAAGAAGTAGTTTCTAAGTAAAAACCAAAAAAGGGATAGTAAACCAGGTGTTTGCTATCCCTTTTTTTGGCGGATCGTCATTCCCGCGCAGGCGGGAATCTTAAAACGATTACTAATTGAAATTAAATTGATGCTAATGAATTCTCGCCCGAAATGACGATCCCGGAGTAAAAAATCAATACGTATCTTTTGGTTCTTTACCTAGCTTTACTACTAACTTCCCGCCATTTTGGATATCCTTAAGTTTCATGAAGGGCGTTTTTAAAGGCTTACCGTTTAGCGAAAATGACTCCACATACCGGTTTTCGCTATTATTATTATGTAGGGTTACAATTTCGAAATCTTTACCGCTGAAATATTTCTTATTGCCCTTGATTCTGATCGTATTGAAAACTGGCGCAGAGAGGCCTGTTTCTGGTGAGGCATCGGTAAAGCCCTTCACATCAAAAATACCCATCGAAGCCAATACATACCAGGCACCAAGCTGTCCCTGATCTTCATCCTGCCCGTATCCGTAACCGTGAATACCTTCGGTGCCATAAAATTCATCCATAATTTTTCTGACCCATTTTTGCGTAAGCGATGGTTTGCCTGAGAAATTAAAAAGCCATGAAGTGTGCAGATTGGGTTGATTACCGTGGTTGTAAAGTCCTTCCAGTCCCGAAAAAGCATCTAATGTTGTTCCACCTCCAAATTTATTTTTTTCAGATACGGTGAAAATGCTATCCAGTCTGCTGTTAAAATCAGCTTTACCAATGGCTGCAATTAAAGCGTCCGGGTTTTGGGGAACATAAAAAGTATATTGCCAGGCATTTCCTTCCTGAAAACCTCTCCAGGCCTGTTTCGGATTGAAGTTGGAAATAAAATGGCCATATTCATCTTTTGGCCTGATGAATTTGGTTGCGGGATCTAAAATGGTTTTCCAGGCATTGGAAAGTTTAGTTAACTTCTGGTAATCGGCTGTTTTATTTAAAATTTTTGCCCATTGGCCAACTGCGTAGCAGCTGAATGCATATTCTAAGGTATGCGAGGCCGAAAACTGCCAGCGTTCGCTGGCACCACTACCGCTATCCAAATGATTAACGTAACCATATTTCAAAAACCGATCTAAATCGGGCTTTCCTGCACCAAATGGCCGGTTTTGAAACGCTAATTCATTTTTGAGTGCAGCCTGATAAGCGGTTTTTACATCAAAATCGCGTATTCCTGAGTTGTATGCTGCTGCCATGGCCAGGCTCACGAAGTTGGTACCCACGCCAGATACGTACCGGCTATTGGCAATCCCGTCAGATAACCAGCCCGAATCTTTATACACCAGCAACTGACTTTTAACCCAATCTGAATAATACTCAGGATAAGCTACAGCCCACAGCTGGGTTAAATTCCAGAAAGCGCCCCAAATTGCATCGGTATTGTAATGGTTATGTAGCGGAACATGGTTCTTATCCAGCGGGATCTGACCAATCCCTCCATCATTTTTAGGGTAAGCACCATTTACATCGCTGGCCAAACCACGTCCTGATAAGGCATGGTATAATCCGGTATAAAACTTCGTCAGATCTGCTTTATTTGCCGAGGTTACCCTGATTCTTCCCAGATAGCTGGCCCATGTATTTAAGGCCTGTGCCTTAGCCTGATCAAAAGAAAGGTTTGAAGCTTCTTTAGCCAGGTTTAGTCTTGCGTTTGCGATTGATGTGTACGAAAGTCCGGCTTTTAAGGTAATGCTTTCCTGCTCTTTTGTAGTAAAAGTGAGGTATAGGCCTGCTCCTTTGCCACGGGTGCTCTTGTTTCCTGTGGTAATTTCGCCACCGTTAAATGTGCCAAATTTTAAAGGCTTTTTACTGGCTACAGCAGAGAAGTACATTTTTACGTTGGCACCAGGCTGATATTTCTGTACATATACAGGTTTCGTAATTACATAACCTTCAATTCTGCCATCACTGGTGAGGTAAACCCTTGCATCACTTACCTCTCCGCTCTCTCCCTGTTGATGGCCAATATCGAAAAGGATGTGTGCTTCGGTTGATTTTGGAAAAGTATAGCGATGAAAAGCTACCCTTTTAGTAGCTGTTAGTTCGGCTTTAATGCCATAATCTTTCAACAATACCGAATAATAGCCTGGTGTGGCAGTTTCATCTTTATGATCGAAAGCAGAACGATAACCGGTTTCGGGATGTTCCAAAGTTCCTGCCAGGGTTTGCAGTTTTCCGGTTGATGGTGCAAAAACAACCCCGCCAATCTGAAATTCGTGAAAATTGGCAAAACCCTCGATAGAAGTATGCCTTTGGTCGTATCCTACAGCTTCCCAGCCACTTTTATTGCCATAAGAGCCGTTGGTTGATGGTGCGGCTTTAGCCATCCCAAAGGGAACTGCCCCGGGTGTAAAATAAAACCAGCGGCTGTGCGCTGTACCAATGCGTGGATCGGCATAAGCCAGCAAATCGTGGTCTGACTGTGCTTTAACCGGTTTGTAACATAAATTAAGCAGCAGTAAAACGGCAAGTTTGTGCTTTATATTCATAGGTGAAGTTCTTTTTAGTGAAAAAACACAGGCTTATCTGCTTCCTCTTTCCAGTCATTTTCTATCTCTTCGAGCGATTTACCTTTGGTTTCGGGAAGCAATTTATAAACTGCAATAAAGGCTACGATACAGAAGAAGGCGAAAAACCAGAAAGTACCCGCACTACCCAGTTCGTTTAGCAAGATTGGTGTAATTTGCCCTACTATTGTATCGGCTACCCACATAACCATAATACTAATGGCCAATGCTCTTCCGCGTATGGCTCCCGGGAATATCTCTGCCGCTACCACGAATTTTAAGGGGCCAATTGAACAGGCAAAAAAGGCGAGGAAAGCCAAAACGCATACCAAAAGCCAAATGCTTGAGGTTGCGTTAAAATAAAAGCATATACCGGTTAAGATCAGCGAAATCGCAGCTCCGGCAGTTCCGTATAAATAAAGTGGCCTTCTTCCCCAGCTATCCACTTTCCAGATGGCAAACAGGGTAAAAAGTACGTTTGCCAGACCAAAAATAACCTGACTGATGAGAGAATTACTTAACGAAATGCCCGCATTACCGAGTATTCTTGGTCCGTAATAAATAATTGCATTAATGCCGCTAAACTGCGAAAATAAGGGTAATAAAATGCCGATTAACAAGGCTTTACGCATTGCTGGTGCAAATAATTCTTTATATGAATTTTTAGTGCCGTTGCTTTCGGTTGCAAACTGATTGGGATCAATTTCTGAAGGCGCTTGTCCGTTAATTTTACTGATAATTAAAGTACCTGCAGCGATATGGCCTTTTTGTATCAGCCATCGAGGGCTCTCCGGAATGAGCAATAGTCCGAATAAAAATAAAACAGCAGGCAACACACCCATACCCAACATGCCCCGCCAAACTTCCTGATTGAAAAGCTTGCTCAAGGCAGAAGTATCAGTGAGAGCTGTTGAAGCACCGCTTAATAAGGCTGCATTGCTGAGGTAAGCCACCAATATACCCAGTGTAACTGCAAACTGATAATAAGTAACTAAACGGCCTCTAATGTGCGCAGGTGCGATTTCAGAAATGTATAAGGGCACCACATTGGAGGCAATACCGATGCCAATACCACCTAACAGCCGGAATGCGATAACGCCCGGCAGATTGGGAAGTAATGCGCAACCCAGGGCCGATGCAACAAAAAGGATAGCCGTTAAAATCAGTGGTTTTTTCCTTCCAAACCTGTCGCTCAGTTCGCCCGAAAGCGCCACCCCAATGATGCAGCCCAACAAGGCCGAAGATACAAACCATCCTTCCTGAGAGGCACTTAATGCAAACTGCTTTTGCACCAGCGGTAAAACTCCTGATATAACGGCCATATCGAAGCCGAATAAAAAGCCGCCCAGCGATGCTACCAGCGTTATTAAAAAAACACTGCTTCTTTTTTGCTCACTCATAATTTTTATTTTGGTTAAAAATTTAATTGGTTTTGACCATGGATTGTAAATCCACATCAAATCTGACCGCTGTTTTATAAAGTTACAGCAGTCAGGTCATCTTTTACAAATGCTTTAATTACTTTAGCCCTTCCACTTCCCGCATTAATCAGCGTATAACTTTCGGCGGCAGCCGGAACTACAAAAGTTTCGGCATAATGGAATTCACTCAGCTGGCCATCTGTATTTTTTAATTTGATGGTTGTACCCTCCACCAGCATCAAAATATGGCAGGCATTATTGGTTTTTACCGTGATTTCACTGTCAAACTCCATGCGGTGAATATCATAAAAATGTTCGATGTGCGTTGGCAGATGGATCAACTCCCAATCCCCTCCTTTTTCAATCACCGATGGTTTCGAAATCAGCTCGTTGGTTACCACCTTCCCTTTCCGGTTAAAGTCAAGGTTTTTAAAAGCATGTTCAATGTTAATTGGCCGGGGCTGACCATCCAGACCTAAACGAACCCAATCGTACATTTTAAAGGTAAAAATATAAGGTGTTGCACTGATTTCGAGTACCAGGTTGTTGGCACCGGCACTGTGCACCGTACGGTTTGGGATTAAAAAAAGATCATGTTTCTTCGCATCGTGTACCTGCACAAAATCTTCGATATTTATTTCCTGTTTTAGCTGCTGACTTTTAACTAATGCCTGATTAAATTCAATTGGATTGATATCTTCCTGAAAACCCAGGTAAACTTTAGCATCCTCCTTACATTCAAGAATATAATAAGTTTCATCCTGCGTAATGTTTTCGCCAAATTCTTCGCGGATGTATTTCAATGAAGGGTGACATTGGATCGAAAGATTTCCACCACTCATCGTATCCAGAAAATCAAACCTGATCGGAAATTCGGTGCTAAAAACCGAAGCATGTTTACCCAATACAGCCTGATTTTCGCTAAACATCAGAAAATCAAAAGTAACTTCTAACAGGTTCCCGTTACTTTCGAATACTATGCCGTTTTCGGGAACAATCATTTCGAAAGACCAGGCATAATTTACCTCATCTTTATTTAAACCTTTAATGTTTTCCTGCAACCAGTGACCGCCCCATGCGCCTGCTTCGAACCATGGCCTAACCCGAAATACCGACTGGCTGATGTGTTTTAAGCCTTTCTTCAGTTCATTTGCCTCGATCCACTTTACCGATGATTTGTGCTGGGCATCTGCAACGATACTAATGCGGTTTAAAATTTCTGCTTTGTGTTTATTCAGCACTTCCCAATCTACAAAATAAAAGCGCTTGTACATTTCGAAAGCACTAGCAGTAGTTGCAGCTCCCAGGTTAGTTACAGAGCCTGCACGCATGCGGTACTGGATTTCATTTTTAGGAATATCGAGGTAAATGATTGGTGCATCCCAATTCGCTAATGAGGCACCCATTCCAATTACAATATTTATTTCACAAGCAGTGTCGGGCTGGATTTGGCTAAATCCAGGTTTGAAAAAATCTGCAAGCTTAAGCGTAGTTTTTTTACCCCAAACACTTTTTGCTTCACCCAGAAAAGGATTTACCAATTCCTGTACTACATCTGCACTTTTCATTTGGCTTGTTGTACGCAGCCAGTTAACTTTTAGATGCTTATTGGTAAAGATTTGTTGTAAAGCCAGTTCTGTTTCGCGCCAGAAAATACCAACATAACCATCTATAATTACCGTTCTTTTGTCAATAATCCAAGAGGCCAATGCAGCATAACCATCAAATATTTTGCCCTCACCCAAAGCATGAACCGGGTACAGATTATAAGCATCTGCCGGCTGATTGAAATGATTGATATTTTCTGGTAAAATGTTTTCTCCACTTTGTCTCCATTGTTCAGTGGCGGGTGTTTCCTGAGGATTATTTTTTACTTCCATAAACGGGCTACTATCTTATTAAAGAACAAATGTATGTATGTATGTACATTTATCCTAATGTTTTATTTAATTTCTTTTACCCAGCTTGAATAATAAGCCTTTAACTACCATCAGTTACTTTAAATAGCAATAAGGATGCATACATGTGTTGTTGTTTGTACATGCTTTTTCTATCTTTGTTTCAACAGCATAAGCGTAATTGTAGTATTTAAAGCATTGCTGCATAAAAAATGAAATTTTCAATCGATCATAAAAGCCCTGTGCCTTTGCACATTCAGGCAGAAGAATTATTGCGGAATCTGATTAAGGATCCCGAATATGCCACTAAATTTCTGCCTAACGAAGTGGATATGGCTAAGCAGCTGGCCATATCGAGAACAACGTTGCGCCAGGCCTTAAACAAATTGGTTTATGAGGGCCTGCTGATTCGTAAAAAGGGTATCGGTACTAAGGTTGCTGAGGTTTCGGTTAGTTCGAAAGCAAGCAACTGGTTAAGTTTTTCGCAGGAAATGCAGGCAAGAGGCATTCCGATTAAGAATTTCGAACTTCACATCAGCTGGGTATATGCAGATGAGAAACTGGCCCATTTTTTTGATATTGGTACGGATAAAAAGGTTCTGAAGCTAGAGCGTTTAAGGGGAAAAGAGGAAGGCCCTTTTGTTTATTTCATCTCTTATTTTCACCCCAGGATTGGCCTAACGGGCGATGAAGATTTTAAACGCCCTTTGTATGAAATCCTGGAAAGAGACCATTCGATAATTGCGAATTTATCGAAAGAGGAAATTAGCGCCAAAGCTGCTGATAAATTTATGGCCTCCAAACTGGATGTTGAGGTTGGGAGTCCCCTGCTTTTTAGAAAACGTTATGTTTTTGATCAGGGAGAACGGCCAATTGAATATAATTTAGGCTATTACCATGCCGATAGTTTTGTGTACACTGTAGAAAGCAGACGGGATAGTTAAGCTGATATTAACCGGGAACGATCAACATGATTTGATGGTTCCCGGTAATTTTAAATGCATACTAGTAATTGTAGCGAACGCTATAGTTTCTACCCTTTTCTATTGTGATTTCGTACAAGTTATTTCCTATTGATTTAATTTCTGCTCCATTTGCCACCGGTTTAGACTTGCTTTTAATCCTTAACTTTCCGGTACCAACAGCGGCATTTATCCTGATTTCCTTTTTGTTCATGTAAACCGCGATATCGCCATTTGCCGTAGGTACTTTGCCTTCCATCCAGGCCAAACCTCCTAAGTTGGGCTCGATGGTGTAGGTTTCGTAACCTGGAGAATCAGGACTAACGCCTAGATAATATTTGCCCAGTAAATAAATCGGGCTTGCACCCCAGGCATGACAAAGGCTTTTTCCGAAAGGCCGGCCGTACATGGCCAAATGCTCGGTTCCTTTCTTGTTGGGATCATATTCTTCCCAGAAAGAAGTAGCACCGAGTTTAAGCATACCACCCCAATAGTTTTTCATCTCTTTTAATACGTATGATTGTTCGCCCATGGCACAAAGTGCTTCCAGTTCATAAAAACGCATGTATGGCGTGGTAATTTTATTGATGCTGTCGTTCAGCAATACATGTTCTTTTACCGCCAGCTTTTGTTCAGGCGTAAAATAATCGAAAAAGATGCCGAACATATTGGCGTAACGAGTTACATTTTCTGTCGGTTTACCTGCCACCCTGCTGTGTACCAAAGCATGTTTGTTCTGGTTCCAGTACAAATCAAATATTTTGGCTTTCAGTACTTTGGCCTGTTCTTCATATCTGGCTGCACTTTCGGTATCGTTGGCGAGTTTCGCGCATAATGCCATGGTTTCTAAGCTACGGGCATAAAGCAGTTGTTCGAAACTTACTTCGCCATCTTTACTCAACTTATCGGCCCAATCAATGAAAATCCAGTCGCCCGGCATCCATTCCAATAAGCCATTTTTGTTTTTCCGCCCATCGATGTAGGTCATTAAGGATTGCATCCTGGGATAAATGTCCTGCACAAATTTTTTGTCGCCAGTAAATTTATAGTAATCGTAAATGCCCAAAAACCAATAGAAAGAGTAATCCATAATGGTATTGATATGTGCTGTAACCGGATCTTTGCCACGTTGGGCCAAAAGGGTTCTTTTTACCGTTGGTGCATCAAAAAACGAATAATAGTTCATCAGGTAACTCTGGTAGGCATCGCCGCTCCACACCCATCTGTCGCGTTTAATCCCGTCGATAAAAAACTCGCGGGTATTGAGGTGGAAGGTATATTTGGCAACGTCGTAAATCTTGTTCAGCTCCGCATCTGAGGATTTAAAACTTCCTCTTTCGCTAACCGGCGCATACTCATAAAGCATAGAAACGGAATCGGCAGAAACACCGCTTCCGGGCTGAAAGTTAACATAGCGGAAGGCTTTGGAGAGCGGCATTACCGAATCTTTTTTACCGGCCAGATCAATATCCAGGTAATCGAGCGTTTCGCATTTGTCGGTTGATAAGGCTTCTTCTTTTGATTCGCCGTAATAGATACTGAGTTTGCCTTTACCTTTTAAACCGTGTATTTTTATAAAGCCAAAGGTTTCTTTGCCAAAATCGGCTACATAACCGGCTCCGGCTTTATCCGTTTTTACGGAAGCTTGTGCAACAACAGGTAATTTAAACGCAGATGGTAAGCTGTTAGGGTCGGTTAAGCCCCATGAGCCCGCAGAAACAAAGGTAGTACCCGATTTATCGGAAGTTTTCCCACTCGCATCAATCCATTCTTTATCTTCGAAGGTGGCTAACCAGCTTTCATCTGATACAACAGTTTTGCCCTGCACAAAAATGGCGGGCACTGTAGCCTGACTATATACTTTCAGGCTAAGTTTATGCTTCCCGGCAGGAATTTGGATGGATTTCGGGAAACCGGTAATGGCCTGTCCGTCTATTTTAACGTTATAAGTGCCTTCTACAAAGAGTTTAACCTCCTCGGGTTGGCTAAGTGTAAATTCTTTATGGAAATCGACCAGCACATAATGGCTATCCATTTTCCAAAATACAGGAAAAAACGAACCACGTTCTGTTCGCCGGTTCTGCATCACATTGCTCATGTAAATATCAAAATCGCCTGGATACCAGATCCACGATGCTTTTTGCGCAAAAGTCGGGATTACCATTGCCTGGAGCAAGGTAATGAAGAGTATTTTTTTTAGGTTTTTCATATTTTTTATTTTGGTTCGTCATCTCGACTGAAGCGCAGCGAAATGGAGAGATCTATGCTAGTTAGAGATTTCTAGTGCCCGTTAAAGAAAATATATAGTGCAAGCATTACAACGGCCAGGGCAATCCACGAAATCCAAACCATTCGGTCGGGTTTTTCGATATTGGCTTCGTGTGCTTCGTTAGCCGTATAAACGCTGGGTGTTCTATCTAAAAGTGAAATCAATATGGCGATAACCAATAAGCCTGCAAAAATCAGGAAAGACAGCATCAGGTAATGCGGCCAGAAAGTGTATTCGCTGGGTGGCAAAACCCATAAATAAACAATTCCGGTGCTCAGACTCAGTATTGAACCGATTGATAACGTAAAATTTACGGCCTTACGGGTAGTGCGTTTCCAGAATACAGTCAACAGAAAAACAACTGATAGTGGCGGAGCAATAAAACCGAGCACAGATTGAAATACATCAAAAAGGTTTAATCCTTTAATGTTATCGATGGCCAGCACTACGATTACAGCGAAAAGACAGCCTGCAACCACAGTTAAACGGCCTATATTGATAATCTGCTTATTAGTAGCCTGTGGATTAATTTTCTTTACATACACATCCATGGTGAAAACGGTACTCAAAGAGTTTAATGAAGAGCCGATGGTACCAACCAAAACCGCAATCAGTACCACAATCACTAAACCATTCATGCCCGGAGGGAAAAGATTGGTTACCATGGTCATGTAGGCTTCGTTAGGATCTTTCAGGTTAGGAAAAAGTACATAACACAATATGCCGGTTACGATGAATAAAGGCAGCGAAAGGATTTTTAACCAGCCGATAAAGCTTACGCCCAATTGTCCTTGCTTAAGGTTTTTAGCGCCCAAAACCGACTGCACCATGGATTGATCGGTACAGAAAAAAGCTACAGCAGCTACCGGATAACCTAAAAGTATAGCATACCAGGGATATTTTGGATCACTTGCAGGCTGTATCAGGTTCCAGAAATGACCAGGTGTTTTACTATACAAAGCCGAGATGCCTCCAACCTTGTGCAGGCCTAAAAGGGTAAGTGAAAGAGATACAGCAATGAGTAAAATCATCTGGAAAACGTTAACCTTGGCAATGGCTTTTAAGCCTCCAAAAAAGGTAAACAGGCCGGCAAAAGCAACCAAAACGGTAACCGATTGCCACATGGGGATGCCTAAAATCTGCCGTACCAAAAAACCGCCTGCAAACAGGCCTAATGATAGCCAGGAGATTAAAATCTTAACCAGGGCATACCAAGCTAGTATATTTTGGGTCGAATCGCCATAACGGTTCCCCATAAACTCGGGCATGGTGCTTACCCGCGCAGCCAGGTATTTCGGTGCGAAAACGATAGCAAGCAGAAATAAGAAGATGAAGGCATACCAGTCAAAATTGACGGCCACAATGCCTGTGGTGTAGCCGATACTGGCAAAGGCCAGCAGCATGGATGGACCTACATTTGTGCCCCACATGTTGAAACCAATACTGGCCCAGCCTAACGATTTATTGGCTAAAAATAAGGTTTCATCTTTGCTTTTTTTCTTCGAAAAACTGGCGCGGTACCCAATCACCATGAGGATGATAAGGTAGGCCATTACGATGATGTAATCTAAACTGGTTAAACGTTCTACAATGTTGTGCATTTGGTTAGTTTGGTTTTTTATTTGTTTGCCACGGAAACACGGATTGGCACGGAATTACTTCTTTATCCGCCCGCGGTAGGTGCCCTTTAATTTGTCGTCATTGCGACTGTAACGGAGAAATCTAATACATTCAATTAAAGATTTCTCCATTCCGCTGTGCTCCAGTCGAAATGACGACCATCTATAACCGGAATGAATAGTGCCTCGCAATGACGAATTTCTATAGTCCTATCGATTCTCTCGTGATGTTATAACTGGTTAATATTTCATCAATTTTTACGGGCAAACCTGTTTCCAACGATCTATCCATGGCCTGTAAAAGCGCTATGGTTCCTATTCCCTCTTTTAAATCGGGATAAGCGGTAAACTTGTTGTTAATGCTATCGGCAAAATAATCCAGGTAATTCTGGTATTCGCCGGCATGGTGACTTTGCCCTTCGAAACGGAAATAATGCTTTAAAGTAGCATCGCCCCAGGTAATGATTTTCTCTTCACCGGTTTTGGTAGTAACCGAATAACGCAGTTCGTGGTAATCGGCCTGACTAGCCCCTTCTGTTCCGCGTAAAATACAGCTCATTCCACTATCGCGGCTTGTCGGCTGAGTTGGCCCGGTATAGGCACCACTAACACGAGCAATTCTGCCGTCTTTAGCCTTGAAAATGAAGTGCATGGTGTCCTGGTTTTTTAAGCCTGCTTTTTGGCCATTGCTACTCAGCATACCATAACCCATTACTTCTTCAATATCGGGCATGTACCAGCGAATAAAATCGACCGGGTGACTTAAACCACCATACAACCATTTAAACGATTGTTTTAAGGACCAGCCTTTCTCTAAAAACCATCGGTGATCGGCATGGTAATGACTTTCGATGGTGATTAACTCGCCGATTAAACCTTTGTCAAAATCTTTTCGCTGCCGCATGGCTGGTTCGAAAAACCGTGAGCTCTGACCAACAAAAATTTTCTTTTTCGTTTTTTTACTGAGTGCTAAAAGTTCGTTTGCCTGCGAAAGGTCGTCGATAAATGGCTTGGTGCAAACCACATGTTTATCGTGCTCCAAAGCCAGCTTAATGTGCTCAAAATGCAAATGATCAGGGGTGTAAATCGCAAGCATATCAATTTTGTCGCTTTTCAGCATGTCGTCGTAATTGGTGGTCCAGTTTTGAAAATCGAACTCCAGTGCGCGTTCTTCGCACAGTTTTTTATTGGCATCACAAATTTGAATCAGTTTAAATTTGGTGCTTGCCAGTGAGGCAGAAATGGTGCTTCTGCCCTCGCCTAATCCTAATATTCCTAATCTTAACATAGTTTGTTTTTTGTAAGCTTTATTGTTCAGTTTACAACTGAGGTTAACTTGTATGCGTTTGTCATCCTGAGTTTTATTTTATTGGATAAAAATCATTATGAATGACTTCCCATGCGTGGTCGTCATTTCGAGCGGAGTGCAACGTAGTCGAGAAATCTGTCTCTATAGATTTCTCCGTTACGCTTCGCTTCATCCGATAGCTATCGGATCGAAATGACGATTCTTCTATTGGGTCTATCAATTTATCGGTTTAAAGAAAACCCAAACCTCGCCGGGTTTGGTGCCTGCTATTCCTTCCTGGTATTTTTTCATTAATGTATTCCATTCGTCTACTTTAGGGTTGTTTTCGGTTGTTTTGGGGTTCAGTTTATTTAAATCTGCACCTTTGGGTATGCTGATAATCAACATCAGCTGGCGGTCTTTTTTAAAGATAACCAGGCGTTGAAAATCTGCATTGCAAAAACCTTTTGATATTTCGGGCCATTTCTCGAATTGTGTTTTGTGGTAATCGAGGTATTCTTTTTGCAGCTTTTCGTCATTAACCAGATTGGCCGATAGGATAATATTGTCCCATTCTTTTACCGGTGCTGTTCCACATTGCTGTTTCCGGTCGAAATCGTAAAACATATTCTCATACAACTTAATCTCAGTGGCATTGAGCCTTTTTAAAGTTTGTTGTAAACTTTCCGTTTTTAAGGTTGAAGTATAAACCACCAAACGGTTTTCCCAGCTGTAAATGGATGATCTTAAAAGGTTATTTTCTCGGGCAAATGCTGTCAGGGTTTTATCGTTGGGTACTGCACCGGCTTTAAAAATCAGCTCAAAGACTACGGGCTTATCTATTGCGTTATTTATTTTCCGGGTGGCAGAAATAAGTGATTTATCTTTCAGCAGGTACTGGTATGGAGGCGTTAGTCCTGCATTTTGTTTGATTTTTTGGGAAACCTCCGGCCCATTATTCTCCCATAAATTATCTGGTCCGTTGGCATTTTGCAGGTATTTTTCGCTTGGTGTCCAGTTATCTTTAATGGTTAGGTACGAAGATCCCTCATCCGTGTAGAGGTAAAACCAGTGGTCGGGAAGGTGTGCATACCTGGCTGTGTAAATGCTATCGATCACATTTTTGGTAATAAGAGAGTTCGGCTGGGCTGATAAAGTGTAAATGCCGGCCACATCGTACATGTGTTTGCCGTAATGGTGGATTTTATTGCCGCTGATGGTATTATCCTTCATCGCATTTTTGGTTTTTGTCCAGCCCCAGCCCATGCTAATTCCGGAGTAAGAAACATCGCTGATTTCGTTATGGATGATTTTCAGCCCACGCACGTAACCCGCACCAATACCAACTGCACCCCAATCTTCGTTGGTTACATCGGTAATCAGATTGTTTTCGATCAGGTTGTTAGCCGAAATTTCGCGCTCATCTGAAGGTTGATAAGGCAAATGTACCTCAGTAGCTTCATCCGAAAAAGTACCCATGAGTATACCCGATCCGCCAATATCTTTAAACAAGTTGCCTTTAATCTGATTGTTAGTCGTTCCTTTTTGGTAATCTATACCGGTTGAAGCATGGTGTTCGAACCTGCAACCTTCAAAATCGATGTGATTGGCATAGCTGATTTCGATAGCCGAAGCTGGCCGGCCAACCCAGGCCTGGTTCTCTAATGTAGGTTTATCGGCAGTTCCGGGCTGGTCTAACTTATAGGCATCGAGCATGTACATGCCTGCCTGGTGCGGTACGTGGCCTTGCTCGGAAGGCCATAACCATGATGCGTGTTGAAAAGATATTCCATGAAATGAAATGTAAGATACGGGCTGATCGATGGTTCCTTTCACCTTGACCAGCGTTTCCAAAGCCGGAACAACGACATCTGCCTGCTGCATGTTTTGATTGGATTTGGGCCAGTAATATACTTTATGCTGCTGTAAATCTTCGAACCATTCGCCTGGCTCATCTAAAAACTGAATCGCATTCGTAAGGTAATAGGCAGAGTTTCCAGTTTTGCCAGAAATCCATGGCGCTGGCCAGGGATGTTCTGATTGTATGCGGCTTTCGGGCTGTAAAAAGGAAAGCTCAGCGACATTGTTTTGGGTTTTTACCGATTTTACCCGCAAATTGGCAATGGCCCACCATTGATGGATCACCATTTCGATACCTTTTGCCTTACTCAGGTTGATGTTTTTGTTTAAGGGGATTTTGCAGGTTTGAGATTGCGCATCCCAGGATAAAATCCTGTTCATGGCATCGCCATTGGCATCTTTAGCCCGTACAGCCTTATTGCCATTTACCCAGAGCTGCCTGAATAACAAAGTGTTATCGGCAAACATAGGGGCATCAGCCACCCAAACTTTACCCATGGCCGTTTTGGGCAAACCCACAACAGATGTGGTTAATTTCTTCCAGCCCTTAATTTTTACACCGCCACTAAAAATAACACTTGCGCCGGGAGCAGCCATAATCTGTGTCGGATTATCTTTTGTGCCTGAATCTTCCGGGCGAAGGACAATGGTTTCGTCTAAAGTGTAATGACCATTTTCAATGATGATATTAATCCCGCCTTTAATCGAATTATCGTTTAAGCGCCGCAACTCCCTCGCCTTCCGGATGGCAAAATGCAAGGATGCCAAGGGTTTGGCTTTGGTTCCAGTGTTGCGGTCTGAGCCCATTTTAGAGACATAAATATCAGCCGCATTTGCATTTAGATATAATAAGCTAAATATCAGTATAATAACAAGGTATGCTTTTAATCTTAGATTACTTAGTTGGTAACTTTTTAGGCTTTTCATCATCTCACTAATAAGATTGCTTCGTGCCTCGCAATGACGAAACCTCGCTTTGAAAAATGGACTTCAGGTATTTGGTGTTGGCGGTAAAGTTGTATTTCACATTAGTAGGCTGTTTGGCATCACGGCTACGTTCTACAACGAGCCAGCCGCTCCAGCCCATTTCATCTAAAGTTTGTTTTACATTTTTGAGGTCAATTTTGGGGTCGTTTTCGAGCCAAACCCCATCTTCGTTGGTGGCATGAATTTGTATGATGTTTTTGCGTCCCAATATCCTCAGCTCCTCGTGTAAATCGCGGCCATTTTTGATCGCATTAGAAAAATTGAAATAGCTTCTGATGTTTTTACAATTGATTTCCTTCAGCAACTGCAATTCGCCTTTGGCATCCAGTGCGGTTTCGATACCAATCACTACACCTGCCTTTCGAGCCATTTTGCCTGCGATTTTTAAGCGTTCAACAATGGGTGCCCTCAATTCTGGGTTTTTAACCAGATCGCCCTGTATGCCCAGCGGTAAAAAAACAACTTTAATTTGCATGGCTTTAGCGGTATCTAAACAATCCTGCACCATTTTTTGGTAGGTAGGACGTTTGGCAAAAGACTGCGCATAAAAACCGGTCATGGCCAATGCACAAAATTCGAGGTTAAGCGTTTTTGCTTTTTCTATGTATTGCTGGCGGATGCCCGGGTCTGCCAGTTTATTGTCGAAGGTTTCCCGGTCACCCAGCCCACCCATATCGATTTCCAATCCATCGGCTCCAATTTCGCTGGTTAAGTCTAAAGCACTTAATTTCTGACGTTTGAGTATCATCAAATCAATCACAGCTACTTTGTATCTGCTTTTTAGGGGAGCCGCCTGCAAAATATTGGGCAGCATTAAGCCGCCGCTAATTAATGCGAGATTTTGAATAAAGGTTCTTCTGTTTTGGTGTTCCATAATTTAGTTCAGGCTTTGTGGAAACATTTTTTGCAGGTTCTCAAAACCCATTACAGCGTTTTTGGGTAATTTTTCTCCCTTATCGCCGAAAACATACAAGGCATTTTCTTTTTCGATGGTTACTTTGCTTTCATCGTATTTTCCGGATTTGTCTTTTACCGCATTACCGTTAAGCTTGAAATATTTAATCAGAAAGTCGTAAAGGGCAATGCGTTTATTTGGGCCGAAATCATGCTTTTCGTCGGGTAAATGCACATTTTCAACTTTATCTTTTACGCCATAATAGCCATACATTTTTTGCAGGTATGGAAAATCGTGTTCAGGCGTATGTGCGGTCCAGTCGCTGCCATCCGATACGAGTAATTGTGGTCTTGGTGCAGCCATTGCAGCCAGTTCTACATTATCGGTTCCGCCAGCGCATTGATGAATGGGCATACCGCTTTCGCAAGGGCAACCACCATAAAAGTATGATGACATGGCCACCACCGGTGCGCTGAGCTTAATGCGGTTATCCATGGCAGTCATTAAAATCGAGTGACTGCCAGCTCCCGAACCACCACTAATGGCTACCCTGTTGGTATCGGTTTCCTTTAATTTGGTGAAATAATCCAAAATGCGGATTCCACCCAATGTTTGCACGGTTTGGGCCAGGCTTTTTCTGTGATCTTCATATTTAAACTGCAACATCGATTCGCCCCAGGCAAAGAGGTCGTAACTGAAGGCCATTGCGCCCATTCTGGCCAGCATGGCACAACGAATCTGACAATCAGCACGGTAACGCTGTTTTTCCCAATGTCCATCAGGACTTAAGATAAGCGGTATTTTTCCTTTGATATTTAAGGGTTTATAAAGTGATCCGTTAATCCAAACGCCGGGTAAAATCTCCAGCGCTATGTTTTCAACCGAATAGCCGTCGAAAATTCTTTTAGCGGTTATAATGGGCTTCGCATCTGGTTTAGCTGGTAAAGGTGATAGTTGCAAAGCTTCAAAAAGCTGAGGTTTTATTAAGGCTTTCCGCTTTTCCCAGCTCGCTTTATCTGTATATTTTGAAGCTAAGCTATCGAGGTAAGCCCAACCATCCTGAACCTCCCAACGGTAATATTCGTATTCTTTAAGCTTGTAAACCCCTGGTTTCTCTTTGTTAACTTTCATGTCCAGCGGCGTAAGCACGTTGGTTAAGGTTTCGTCAACGTTTGCCCGAAAACGCCATGTGGCATAATTTACCCACTTATCTTTTACCTGTGGTTCAGCATATTTAATCTTTACGTTATAGCGGTTTTCAATGCCTTTAAGTACCTCTATTAAAGGTTTTTTGTAGGCGTTATCTGAATTTTGAGTTTGGGCAGAAAGCATGTCAATGAAAGACACTGAACCCAAAATAAATAACACAAGACATCTAAAAATTTTGCCCGTCATTGCGAGTGCTGATTTTTCATCAGCCGAAGTAATCTGTCTTACCTGGAGAGATTGCTTCGTCGTACCTCCTCGCAATGACGATTTTCTTATATTTCTCATGGCTCCTCGTTTTTGGTTTCTGTAATTACCGGTGCGGCATATCCGTTCAGTTTTGGCCAAATACCATTTTCAATTTTCTTCAATTTTAGCTTCGAGGGGTCTACTACTACGTGTTTGATCTTTTCCCTTCTCCAGGTATAAATGAAATGCAGCATGCCATCAGCCGTTTGGATTACAGCCGGATAAGAATACTGGCTAATGGGCGAGTCTTCTAAAATCAGTGCTGCGTACCAGGTTTTACCATCTTTAGAAACAGAAACATTTAACGGTGTGCGTGCTCCTTTCGCTAAATCGCCCGGAGGCAACACATGGTTGTACACCAATACCTGACGGCCATCTTTCAGTGTAACGGCATCGGTACCCGAATTGTTATTGGGTAATGTAGTTTTGGTGAGCGGTGTCCAGGTTTCGCCATTATCAGCCGACCATGATTCGGCAATTGCCCGGTTAGCGGTACGTGCTAAAATTTGCAGTTTGCCTTTTCCGTATTGCAAAATGCTGGGTTGAATGGCTTTAAGCCCATTTTCTTGTAATGGGCCTACGGTACGCCAGGTTTTGCCGTTATCTTTAGTTACCTCGAAATGTACTTTCCAGCCATCACCTTCCCTGCTCGATGGCGCGAAAAGGTTTCCGTTGCTTAGCAATACGGGCTTATTTTTAACCGGGCCGATGTTCCCCGCAGGCAGTTTTGTAGCTTCCGACCAGGTTTTACCGCCATCTTTTGAGGTTCGCATCATGCCCCACCACTCTGAAGGTTTTGGACCGATCTTGTAGAATAACAATAAATCGCCGCCGGGTACCTGATACAAAACCGGGTTCCAGGTAGGTAATCGTTTACCATCGGACATAATACCGTTCGCTACCGAAACGGGTGCCAGCCATTTCCCATCAACAAAACGGCTGATGTAAATCTCCACATCTGGATTTCTTTCTTTGGTACCTCCAAAAAATGAGGCCACCAGGCCTGTTGGCGTTTCGGCGATAGTAGCCGAGTGACAAGACGGAAACGGTGCCTTTTCGTATAAAAACTCTTGCTTAACTATACCGGTTTGCCATTTTTCTACCTGGGCATTGGCGGTTATCGCTACTGCGAGAACTAATCCTAGTGTAACGTATATTTTTCTATTTAACATCATATTTTCTTAGTCATTCTTCTATTTTCGCCACGTCATTTCCAGCTTGACTGGAAATCTTAATATAGTCGCTTGCATTCCTTTTGCTTTAAGATTCCCGCCTGCGCGGGAATGACGGCACTGCTGGGGAAACCATTACTGTTTTGCTGCTTTTTCTTCTTTAATTTTTTTAGTGTAAGCACTGTAAAGCGCTCTCCAGCTACGGCCGTTGTTATTGAGCAATTGCTCCGATTTGGTTTTATAGATCTCAAAAATGGCCGAAATCTGCTTCATGTTTTTATAATCAACAGCCTGCTCCCTCGCCTGTTTTAAGTAAGCGAGTATTTTAGCTTCTTCATCGGTTGTTAAATCGGGCACTATGGCTTTGTAGCCTTTCATGGTAAAAGCCACCTTTCCGATGGTATATTTATCGAGGATCAATTCTACCTGATCGGCTGTTAGGTTTTGGTTTAAGCCGTCCATCAGCGCTTTGTGCACAGCAGCAGGCATGGCCGAATCGGCGATAATCTGTTTGTCCAGGTCGCTTAATTTGGTGCCGGTTACCGGATTTATCCCATCCGGAACTGTTGATGAAGGATGGTCGTTATGCCAGTCCCTGATGGTTGTTAAATGCACTGCGATGATGTGCTCAACTGCTGTTTTTTTGCTTGCATCGGTTAAATTTAAAGCTGAAACCCATTCTTTGGCTTTGCTGGTAATTTCCTCAGGTACAACAATTTCTTTTGTTTGACTGAATACAGTTACTGAAATCATCAGTAGGCTGATCAGCATAAAGAATCTTAAAATCTTTCTCATAATATTATTTTATATTGGTTTAAAAATTTTGTTTAATGTGCAAATGCGCGTCATCTTGGCTGTTTTAAACTCTGCTATGCGGTTGACAGCGTCCAATAGAAGAATCGTCATTTCGACTGGAGCCAGCTGTTTTTCACTGGCGGCGGAATGGAGAAATCTATAGAAACAGATTTCTCGACTACGTTGCACTCCGCTCGAAATGACGAGCTCTGTGGTGAGATGCTGAAACAAGTTCAGCATGACGGTACCGGAGTTATTTCTGCTCCACCACAAACTCATAATCTCCCGAGCCTACCTCATAAATGGCCCTGTCTTTTTCTAATTTTATAAATTTTAAATCTTTTATTGAGCCTAGGCTTTCTGTAACTGCATTTTTGTTTTTAGCAGGAATGTAAAGCATAGCTGTTGTATTGGCCGGAATGCTAATTTTCCAGTTAAACTTATTGGCTGTTTTGCTATAACTGCTTTTAATCAGGCCATAAGCGGAATGATAACCCGCAGTTACCTGGTCCAAACCGTTAATCATTTCGGGTTTCATGGTAATTTTTTTAAACGCCGGACTTTCGGCCTTAATACCCGCCAGATTTTCGTAATACCAGATCAGCAAATCGCCCAGCATCATTACATGGTTTTGCGAATTCATTTTCGGATCGGCGGTATTTCCGTTCCAGAGCTCCCAGATGGTGGTTGCACCGTTATCGATCATGTAGCCCCAACCCGGGTAAGTTTTTTGCGTGGCAATGGTGTAGGCCAAATCTGGCCGGCCGTAATCGTTTAAGCAGCGCATTAGCCACTGTACCCCAACCAAACCATTACTTAAATGCCCTTTATTGGTTACTTCAACCGTGTACACGATGTTTTTGAAAACCTGATTAATATTCGCTTCAGGTACCATTCCGAAATACAGCGGAATAATGTTATCCGTTAAGTTGTTGCTGGCATAAAAGCCTTTTTCATTGTAGAATTTTTGATTAAATGCTGATTTAATTTTATCGCCTAAGGCTTTAAATTCTTTGTAATCACTATCATTTCCGCTTATCTGGCTAAACTGCATCATCAGTTGTGTAAAGTGGTAGTAATATGCCGTCGAAATCAATTCGGAAGGATATTTTTTATCTGCACTTTTACCTCTGCCCGCCTCAATGGTTACAGGTGGCATGCACCAATCGCCATAACTGTCTTTGGTGAGGATGTAATCTTTCATGTACCGCTCCTGCATGTAGCGAAGCCACTTTTTGATGGCTGGATAATTATCAGTCACCGCATTTACATCACCGGTTTGTTTGTAGAGCATTTCGGTAATGAGCACAATAGAACCCGGCCAGCTCATGTTATCGCTGTAATATCGCCAAAAAGCAGGGGCAACATCGGGAATGGCACCATCTTCTTTTTGTGCATTCCTGATATCCTGCAACCACTTGGCGTAAAATTTACCATTATCGAACAGGAAATTTTCGCCGTGTGCTACAGCACCTCTGTCGCCCAACCAGGGCATGCGTTCGTTGCGTTGCGGGCAGTCGATCGGGATACCCTTATAGTTACCGGCAATTCCCCACCAGGCATTTTTAAAAATCTTGTTGGTTAGCGCATTTGAAGTTTCGAAAGTGCCTACGGTGTTCATCTTGTCGTAGATCATTTTTCCGGTAAAATCAGTCAGGCTGGGTGTATAATTCAATCCAGATATTTCTACATACCTAAAACCGCGGTAAGCAAAAGTCGGTTCCCATAATTCTGGTTCGTTTCCTTTAAAAGTATATAAATCAGTGCATTTGGCATTGCGCAGGTTTGCGGTAAACAGCTCGCCATTTTCCTGTAGTGATTCGGCAAAGCGTAATTTAATTTGTTTGCCCTTCTGCCCCTTTACTTTAATTTGTAGCCAGCCAACCATGTTCTGTCCCATATCCAACAGGTATCTGCCACCCGGAATTGCCTTAACTGAAAGGGGTTTCAGGGTATTCATCACCCGCATGTTTTCGTTCATTTGGGCCTCAATGGTTCCCGAAGGTTCCTGTACAAATTCTGCTTTGAGCCATTTGCTGTCGTCAAAACCTGCCTTATTCCAGCCAATCGCTTCTTTTGTTGCGTCGTATTCTTCGCCGTCGTATTCGTTATTGGCCCTGATAGGTCCATCGGCAGTACCTTTCCAGCTGTCATCAGTATCGATATTGGCCATACTGCCATCACTGTAAACGATACGGATGTTCAGCAGCATTTTAGGAAAACCAAATGTTTTGATTTTGTAGGGTTTTTCATTTTGCCGCATGGCGAAGAAACGACCATTACCTAAAACGGCACCTACCGCATTTTTTCCTTCCTGCAAATACGAGGTAACATCGTAAGTATTGTACTTTACGTTTTTATTGTAATCGGTTGGTGAGGGAGTGAGTACCTCCTCGCCTACTTTTTTGCCATTGAGGTAAAGCTGGTACAAGCCCAGGCCGATAATAGAGGCCGTGGCATATTTTACTTTTTTAGTGCTTTGAAATTCCTTTCTGAAATAACGTGCGGATAAGCGGGAATCCGTTTTGGTGTTATCCCAGGGAAAAGCCCTGTCGAAACCAATCCAACCTTTCGGCCAGTCTTTGTAGCTGAGTAAGCCCATTGTCCACGAATTAGTGGCTGACCATTCGCTTTCGCCGGCAGTAGTCCAGGTTTTTACCTTCCAGTAACAGCGCATTCTGCTATTCAGTACCTGTCCGTTGTATTTAACGTGGATCGATTCTTCGTTATTTACCTTCCCCGAATTCCAGAGATCACCTTCATTTTGTGCCAGTTTTTCGGCTGTTGAAGCCACCAGGACCTGATAAGCTTTTTGCGTAACATTACGTTTTGATGAAAGGATTTCCCAGCTTAACCGGGGTTGTGTTACATCAATACCTAATGGATTAACCAACATCTCGCATTTCAGGTTTTGCAGGCTTACCTGAGCCACAAGTTTCTGGAATGGCAGCAACAGCAGCAGCATGATTATCGATATGTAGGTTTTAATGTTCATTTTTTTTTGTGGTGATTACACTGATTTATGGATTACTCCGATTGTTATCTTTTATTGTAATGTTTAAAGGTTGTAATGTTCTAACGACTAACGTTTCAACATTCAAACTTTGCAACCTTTTAACTTTTTTAGTTTTATCATTAATTAGATTGCTTCGTCGTACCTCCTCGCAATGACGTGTTTCTGTCAGAAAAATCAAAATACAAGGTCATATCCAACGCCCTTGCCGGTTCTTTTTCAAAATCGTAAAACACATGCTTCATGCCCATCGGGCCGGTGGTTTCTGGTTTTTGCGTTTTGGTACCAATAGCAGATATTCCATTCATGAACGAAATATCCCCGTTAGGAAAAGTTGGGCTCATGTTATCATATTCTGTATCTTTCGATTTTTTTGGCGTAAATAACCTTAAGAAAACATCTTCCCGATCGGTTACTACCTTGAAATTTTGTGTTTTGCCAATAAAATCGCACCAGTACATGTTTGAATAATAACCTTTAAATTCAGGATACTGCCATGGCGGTTCTCCGGTTGCCGAATCGTTATAATCTTTTTTCCAGATACCCAGCTGCGTGCCTTTCATGCGGTTTTTCCAAACCCGGTAAGGGCCATTGCCTTTATAAGTTACGCCTTTAATTTCGGTTTCGGGGTAAGAAAAGTTTAGACCGACGAAAGTGGTAAAATAAGCGGCTGGGAAATATTTTACCTGCATTTTTAACCAGCCCGATGGATAAATGGTCCACTCTAAGGTGTTGTAACTCTCTTTGCGGTCAAAAGTAGAAGCAATAACCAGGTTTTGTCCGTCCATTCTGGTTGTGAAATTTTTGAAGTTATTTACACCTTCCTGTAAAACCGGACCGTTGTTAAAGGGGATAATTCCTTTGGCATTTTCGGCTTTCTGCAACAGGCCGGTAGTTTTATCAAAAGTGAGTTGGATGCCATTAGCCGAAACCTGGAAAAGCGTTGCTGATTCTTTCAGGTTCACTTTAGATGTGCCGGTAGTTACTACTAGCTTAGCGGCATCATCTTTCGGCAGGCTGATTGGGAAGCTCCAGGTAAATAATTCCTGACCGTAAACATCTTTTGCAGTTAAATATAAGGCATCGAAATTCTTCCAGTCGGCAGGAAGGTTAATTTGTAGTTTTCCTTTTTGAAAGGGTTTAATATCGGGCGCATCAGCTTTGCCTGCTTTGAAATACGTTTCGGTACCATCGCTTTTCAGGCTTTTCAGTTTCCATTCAAAGCTGCATTGATTCAGATTGGTAAAGGCATATCTGTTCTCCAGGCAAAACGCTCCGTCAAATGCTGCTGTGATTTCTCTTTTTTCGACAAACACAGGACTCCAAACTTCCTTGATCGTAAAAAAACTACCTTCTTTTTCGTGGTAAGGGCCAACAATACCATCTGGGCCATGATTGCCATCGGTATCTAAAATGCCGTTTTTATCTGTGCGTACTACAGCCTGGTCGGCAAAGTCCCAGAGAAAGCCTCCGGCCGAAAGCGGATTGTTCCACATCGCGTTCCAGTAATCCTCAATACCTGCACCGTGGCCACCATCCCACATGCCATGAAGGAATTCGGTAGGCATTAAAATGCTATGGCCATGATCGTAATTGCCAATGCCATAATTAAATTCGCGGTAATGCGTGGTTTCAAAACCACCAAAAACTTCCCAGGGATGGATTAACGGTCTTTTTTGAATGTCGTTTTCAGGGAAAAGGTGATCGAGCTCGCGGTTATGGCCACCTTCGTTTCCATTGGCCCAAAATATAATAGACGGATGGTTTTCATCATTAGCCATCATTTCTTTAAATAATTTGGTGCCGGTTGGGGTATCGTATGTGCCGTGCCAGCCTGCCAGTTCATCCATCACAAATAAGCCTAATGAATCGCAAACGTCTAAAAAGTGGCCATCAGGCGGGTAATGCGACATGCGAACGGCATTCATGTTCATTTCTTTCATTAACTTCACATCGGCAATGCTGATTTTTTTACTGGTGGTACGGCCAGATGATGGGTAAAAGGAATGCCGGTTTACCCCTTTGAATTTTATTTTTACACCGTTAACATAAACGCCATCGCGCTCGAGTAGTTCTACCGTTCTGAAACCTATTTTTTTGGTAAGCGTATGAAGTGTTTTTCCATTCTTGCTTAGCTTAAAAGTAGCGGTATATAAACTCGGGAACTCTGACGACCAAAGTGCAGGGTTTTTAAACGCCTGGTTGATCCTGGTGCTAGCCCCTGTAATTTTAAAAGCGGCACTGCTACCGAATCTATTTCCTTTTACATCGGTTAATTGCACAGAAATTTGATCAGCATCACCTGTGGTAAAAATGTGTGCATCCAATAATCCATTGGCCTGCGCATTAATCTGAACCCTATCGATATGGATTTGGGGCAAAGCTTCCAGGTAAACCGGACGGAAAATACCGCCGAAAATCCAGAAATCAGCCTTGCGTTCTGCATTGTTAACCGATTCATTGGCAGAATGCTTAGCTACTTTTACTTCAAGTAAATTATCGCTTCCAAATTTAATCAGTTTGGAAATGTTGTATTTAAAAACATAAAATGAACCTTGGTGGATCGCTCCCGCCAGCTGACCATTTATTTTGACTTCAGTATCGGTCATCGAGCCTTCAAAAACGATATTGATTTCCTTATTTTTCCAGGCAGTGGGAACATTGAATTTATACTTGTAAAGGCCTTGCTCCTTACCTTTATTTTCTTCTTTATTGAAACCGTAATTGTATTTGCCAAAGCCCTGCAGCTCCCAGTTTGAAGGAACCGGGATGCTTGTCCATTTGCCCGAATTCATGCCTTCGGTACAAAAGAATTCCCAGTTTACTGTATTGTCGTTACCCGTACCCGATAGATATAATTTCTCTGTTTGTTGTGCCTTGGTCAGGCAAAACAGTAAAATAAAGCAAAGAAATAGTGATGCTCGTTTTAACATTAATTGGTTTTAAATTGCTGGGTTAATGGATTATCGGTTCGAAAAGGCAAAGCGGGTAAACCATTGCCGTAAAAATTTCCGGTTGGGTTTTCTGTCCAGTTATAGCGCACCGCTTTAGGCAGCGCTACATCTTTAGCAGAAACCCATACCTTGCCCGCTTTGATAACTGCATTGGCTGGTACAAATTTGCCATCAGCGCCTGCCAGTGTAAAGCCGGTAACAGTGCCAGAAGCGTTTGCTTTTAAATATTCGAAATCTAGTATGGCTTTATCGCCTTTAAAGGCGACCGTTTTATAAACAGGACCAGAAAAGTCTGTTTTTTGCCTGTAAGTTTTGGCTAAAGCCCAAAGTGCTAAACGCCTGCCTACCTCCCATTTATAAGTGGGGTGTAAATCACCACCGTTATCGTTTAAATCGGAAGTTGAAACCAATCCGGTATTGGGCAAGCGTAAGATCTGATCCTGTGCCTCCCAAAAAGCAGGCTCTGTATCAGCGGTCAATACCACTTTATCGCTTTTTTGCTTGCTGTAATCGAAAGGCGCAATCTGCACATAATAAAAAGGCAAATTACTTTCGCCCCAGGCTTTGCGCCAGAGGTTTATCAGCGTTTTCATTTTATAACTGTAGCTGATCTTTTCGTTCAGAAAGCAATTGGTTTCTCCCTGATACCATAAAAATCCAGCGATTTTAAACTTTGAAAGCGGTTCAATCATCGGTGTATAAAACTTACCCGGATCGTTACCCACTTTTTCGTTTTTGAAATAGGGTTCTGCAGCAAATGCTTCCTGACTAATCCAGGGCTCGATGGCACTGCCGGGTACTGCTGAAGAAATTACACCCACCGGAACGCCGAGCTTTTGCTGTAATTCCTTCGCAAAGAAATAACCTACAGCCGAAAAGGCGCGTAAGGCAGAATCCTCGGCTACACCCCAGCTTTTATGAATAGAATCGGGTTTAATCAACGTTTTTCTATTCACCAGGAAAATTCTAATCTGTTTGTTTTTGGCCTGTGCAACTTCATCAGCCGGAAAACCCAATTTGTCGTTTTTAGGTTTCGGGATTTTGGCAAGTTTACGCATGGCATATTCCATGTTCGACTGGCCAGAGCAAAGCCACACCTCGCCAATCAGGATATTACTGAGTTCGATTGTATTGGAACCAGCAATGACCATACTTTGTGGCTCTGCCGATGTTTTTAGTGGATTTAATACCACTGCCCAGTTTCCGTTTTGGCTGGTAATCGCTTCTTTTTTCTGGCCTGCAAAAGTAACCGTTACTTTTTCGCCAACAGCTGCGAAGCCCCAGATCGTGATGGGTTTATCGCGTTGCAAAACCATATTGCTGGATAAGATTTGAGGCAACAGGATTTTGGCATTGGCGTTAAGTGAGAAAAGCGATAAGAGCGTAATGATTATCGTCATTGCGAGGAGGTACGACGAAGCAATCTTTTTAGCCTTGCACAAAGATTGCTTCGCTTCGATGAAAAATCGAAAGCTCGCAATGACGGATATCGTTGAACTGTAAACTGTCAACTGCTTCATAATCCCTCCGTTTTTAAATATTTAATCAGGTAAACAGCTTCTTTTTTCTCGGCTTCGCCCGCATTTTTTAAATCGTAGGTCTGATCGGCAGGCGTATCAACATCCGGGAAACGGCGAACATCGCCTGTGCGGAACACAATGCGCGAAACATTGGCTACGGGTTGAAAGGCCAGGCTGGTGAGCACATCTTTGCCGTTAACCGTTATGGTGTAAAAACGATTCGCGGTGGTTAGTTTTAGTTTAATATCGTAAGTTTCGCCAGCTTTATATTTTAGGAAGTTTTTGTAACGTGCACCTGCTTTCGCACTTAACACGCCTGCAGTATCGAAAGTTAAACGAACGGTAGCCATGCCTTTCTCGTCCTGCAGCTCAATTTCCAATAAGCCAAAATTATCCTGTTTCGGAGTGACTGAGAAAGAAGTACTTAGCTTAGCCGATGCAGGAAATACGCGTTCAGCTTTGGCATAATCAAAGGGATCTTTGTCTTTTAAAACCAGATTGCCGTTTTCTACCTTTACTGGAGCCCACAGCGGACTGTAAATATTCCAAGATGCTAAAGCCTGTTCGGCCGGCATTTTACTAAAATCATCGTTTACATGCGTTTTTGCCGTGGTGCTTACAGGTACCGGAATACCAGAAACCCAGATATCTTCTTTATTCATGCTGTAGGTAACCCAAAGTTTCCCGTCGGCAGGTTTTCCGTTGCCTTCTTCAATGCCGCGCACATATTGTGGTCCATAGGATTTGTAATTGCCGCCATAGCGCATCGGAGAGATTTCGCCGTTAACTAAGGACAGGTCGGTATAGTCTAAGCCATTTTTGCTGGTAGAGATGGCCAGCGGCCAGCGGTATTCGGATGGATTATATACTGTTGCATAATTACCATCGCTTGTTTTCTGTCCCCATATTTTGGCGTTGCTGTTTACAAAACCGGGTGCACGGAAAGCACTTTCGGGCCAGCTTTTACCATTGTCGGTACTGATAGCAGTTAATGCATTTTTCCATAAGCCTACTACGCGGCCATCAGGCAAATGGTAATAGCTAAACGCTTTGTATTGCTTCTGCAAGGTGATAAGCGGATCTTTTCGGTCTGCCTCTTCGTTCCATTGCTGGGTCATTAATTTATTAGCTAACAACTCATTACAGGCTTCAACAAAAGCTTTGCTTTTACTTTTTGTATAATAAGGATATCGGGTGTTTTTTTCTGAATAACCTGGATTGTAGTGAATGAAATAAATCGGTCCGTACTTGCCGTCTGCCTGAATTTCGCGCACTGCCCGGCCAATTCCATGTCCGTCGTTCGGATCGTCTTTGGCATCGAAACTAATGGCATAAAAGCCCAAAACCAGGAATACGTTTTTGATGGATACATAAAAACCCATCCGTTGGTGCATCACCGCATCGAGATCTTTAGCTACATCGCTACGTCCTTCTTTTGTAGTGCCATCAGGAATCCGGTAAACCGGAAAAATTACATCGGGCTTGGTCCAGGTATAACCATCTTTTGACGATTGCAGTAAAGTTTGTCCCGGCGGGATGCTTTCTCCCACTTTATCGCTTAAATATTCTACATAAAAACGATTATTCCAGTAAGCCAGCATGGGTGCGTGGTTGTAAGTCCAGCCAAAGTTTTCGGCCAGTTCGGGGTGTTCTCTGTTCGCCCTGAAAGTTTGAATATTGTGCACGCCCACTACCGGTGTTAACTGACCATGATTATAATCGGCATTAACCAGTGTTTTGCCCGTGTAACGCACGGTATCTTGCGCTTGCGCGTTCGATATCGCCAATGCAAACAAGAGGAATAAACTAATTATTTTAAATATTTTCATTTTTATTGTTTTAACCACTAAGGCACAAAGGCACTGAGTTCTTATCTAAACCTTACAGGTTTGTACGAATTATCTATTCTTTAATAAAGCCTCAATTACTTTCTTTTTCACTTTTATAATTGTTCCGTGTTTATGCCCTTCGGGTATCGAAACTTCGGAAGTCACATCTTTAAAGGATTTAAAATCAGCTGTTTTATAAGCCGAATAAATCTTTTGTCCATAGGCATCAAAATAAATCAGCCAGTCTTTTCCGGTTTTTACAACCGTAGGGCCTTCGGTTAATTTCGGGCTAAAAGTTTCAGACACATTTTTGTAAGGCCCCAAAGCTGAGCTGGCAAAAGCTACCTTTAAATTGCGGTTCGGACGGGTATTGTCTTTCAGTACCAGTACATAATCTTTAGTTGCGCGTTTCACAATCACGGCATCGATAACACTAAAACCGGGATCGAGAAATAATTTCGGCTGAGAAAAAGTTATAAAGTCTTTAGTGCTAACCGAGTACATGCGGTGGTTATTTTCCTCTTCTTCTATTCCTTTGGCAAAGCGGAATGGTATGGTTGATGCCCAAATAATTACAAATTCTCTTTTTTCATCATCGTAAAAAATTTCGGGAGCCCAAACATTGACGGTTTTAGGTTCGTTCTCCATTACCGGTATAAATTGCTGAGCACTCCAGTGGACGAGATCTTTGGAGCTGGCATAACCAAAACCTTTATCGCCTTTCCAGCTGCAGGTCCAAACTAAATGGAAAGTGCCATCCGGACCCTGAACAATTGATGGATCACGCAATACTTTCTGAGTGCCAACTGCCGGTTTTAAGAACGTTTTGTTTAAATCGGTCCAGTGATAGGCATCATAACTATACAACAGGCGCAAGCCTTCTGTGGCCGGTTCGTGGAACGAAGTAAATAAATATGCCTGTTTGGAGCAGGAAGTTAACGCACAGCAAAGCAAACCAATTATGGCTAACCGAAATGATGATATGAACTTTGATTTTAACACGCTTTTTTATTTGTTATTTCTTTACTTCCCTGATCGTCATTCCCGCGCAGGCGGGAACCTCACATCCTTTAAATAGATTTCTCCATTCCGTTTCACTCCAGTCGAAATGACGATTATCTATAAGTTATCTAAAATCAACACCCAGTCGTTACCATTTGCAGGGGTTCCCGGAGGATTAAACTCATGAATCCCTTTGTTTTCAAATTCACCAATCGGCGTTATTTTTCCTGTTCGTGGGTCAAACCACGATGCCTTTACATCATCACCATCAATCTTACCCATTTGCACTTTGAAATTTTGGCCTGTATAGGTATAAAAGAAGGCATAGTCTTCGCCTCGTGTAGCGAGTACACGCTCGTACTTTTCTCTGTTTTTACCGGCAACCAGTGTCTGGTCGGGTACACGATCAAAATAATTATGCGATAGCATCAGCTGTTTTAAATATTGCATTTGAGTTGCCCCTTTGGCATTCAGTGCGGTAATCCACTGGTCTTTTGGACCGTAAGCAGGTTTTTTATCCGTAAACTTGTACATCTGCATTACCGAATTATGGCCGTATGTGTAGCCAAAAGCCCCCGCAAAAACCGACCAGTAACCATACCTTCTCACATCAGCATCCTGCCAGCGTGGTTGTGTAGTATCGTGCAAACCCTGAGGAATATCCTCATACGAGGGTTCGCCATCGATAGTAGGTTTAACAGGTTTTAGCTTATAATCGGCTTCAATGTATTTCCAGTTGTCTTCGCCGTAGTGCAACTTTTCGTTTTTAGAAGTATCCTGCTCGTAACGGCGGTGGCCCGATTGTACCATGTCGAAATCGCTCCACGGCGAATTGTGGAACCATTGCGAAGAGGCTGTTCTACCTCTTGGGTGAAAAGTAATTAGGTGATTCGGATCGTTGGTCCTTAGGGTCTGACCGATTGTATTCCATACTTTCAGGCCGTCAGAACCTTTAATGTCGCCACCATTTAGCCAGATGATATTCCACCTGTCACGGTATCTTTTAGCTAAGAATTCAGCATATTTTTTGGCTTGCGCTTCCTTTACTTTTCCAGCCTTAACATTGGTTCCCCAAACGGGTACTAAAGCCATGTAAAGCCCTTTTTCGGCCGCCTTGTCTACAATGTAATCTACGTGGTCCCAATAATCGTAAGCAACAGAATCTTTGGGGTTATTGCCTGGTGTAACCATTGGCCTGGCTACATCGGCATGCACTACCGACGAATCTAAATACACATTGCGCGAGGGCACATCATGCAAAACCATTACCTGGATAACATTAAAGCCTTTTTGCTTTCTATCTTCGAGGTAGGTATTGGCCTCTTCGCGCGTTAGCCTGCCAAACAGTAACCAGCCTGTATCGCCCAGCCAGAAAAAAGGTTTTCCGTCGCCGGTAGTTAAATATCTGCCGTTTTCGGAAACCAGTAAGCTCTTATCGCCAAAATGCGGCTTTTTCTTACAGCCAAAGGCGAGTAAGGATATCATTGATAAAAGAAATATTTTAGATTTAAGCGTCATAACTAAATTTTATTGATGATAATTACCTCGTCGCCTGCACCGGTTTTAGTGATTTTGGCAACTGTATTTCCGTTTATTTTCTCTTCTTTCAGTACTTTTCCGGTTTTAGGGTTCAATACTTTCAAACTGAATTTACCGCTGGTTTTAGTCAGGTCTACACTTATGGCTTCTGCAGTGGCGTTGTATAAGACATAGGTTTTTCCCACATTTTCCAAACCATATTGCTTCGTGTTTTTTCCTGCCGGAAGAAAGGCTTTGGTACCTGCAATTAGGTTAAGTGTAGCTTTATCAATATGATCTACGTTAGAAAGTGAACCGCCTGCCATCAAAATGGCCCAGCCGAAACTATCGTAGCTATCGCCCGAATAGATTACCGCTTTTTCAGGGAATTTGGTTTTATATTCAGAAACAGCATGATAAACCTCTTCAAAAGATGTTTTCTTAGGTTTTAATAAGCGTGCGTGCTGACGTGGGGCAAGGCTTAAACCTCCTTGCGGTGCATAGGCAGTACCATCGGCCTGATAGTGCCAATAGCGGATATCGATTAAATCGATTACGTTTGCGCGTTCTGGATCGGCTAAAATGGCATCCTGTACGTCTTTCGTTACGCTTAGCCCAATAATCGGGTGTTTGCCGGTTTCCTTTTCCCATTCTTTAATGGTGTCGATCCAGAATTGTACAAAATGCAGAGGGCCTGTAAATTCGGCACCAATAAGCTGGATTACGCCTGAGTTTCCGTCGAAATTTTCCAAACATTTCCGGATATAAGCTTTATGGATTTCCCTGCGGTGCGCATTGCTGATATCGTAAAACTGCTCGGCCATAAAAATGCGTTTATCGCCTGCATAAGGGACTGGCTCGGGAAAACCTGTACTGTTGATGTTGTTTGCGGTACGCCATGGGAAATCGGCATAGTGCGCACCAGCTTCAATAATGTTATGCTGAAAATAGTTCTCGTGAATGAGTACGAGACCTTTCTGATCGGCCAGGTTAGCGAAGGTTTTTAAACGGTCCCAATACCAGAGGTTGTATTTGGTGATGTCATATTTACTCAAACCATCCCAGGCTTTATCCTGGCCGCTACGGGCAAAAGGAAGTTCGTAAAATGGTGCCCAAACTTCTCCGTCCATACGGCGGATACGCTCGTGGTCGTCTCTTCTCCTATCGTACCAAAGGCCGTAATTGTGATCGATGATTTTAACCTGACCATTTTTCATCGAATCGGTTATTTCCTCTAAATTATCGGTTAAGCCATTGCCTTCACGGCCTGGTACAAAACGGGTAATGTGGAATTTAGTGTTTTTTAAGCCATGCGGACGGGCGCTGCCATTCCACCAGGGTACTTCCTGCCTGTCGCCGAGCACAATTTCGTTGCCACGGGCAATCCAGCCATTCTTAATACTCATTATACCAGCTGTTTGCACGGTGCTGCTGCTGTGAAATCCTGAGCTGGTAACAGATTTAGCCTGACCTTTATCGGTTGGGATTTTATTTCTTTCTGTTGCCGAATCGATATATTCGGATAAAGTTAACGCAGGTTTATAAGCCAGTTTGGTGAGTTTAAGGGCAACATCAACAGGCGGACTGCTCGATGCTTCGGTTTCAACCGGGAGTACAAAGGTTCGGGCATCAACGCTGTTGCCTAACCTGTCTTTTAACTGGGCATAATACAAACTACGGGGCTGGATCTGCTCGTTCGACATGTCCCAGTAACCGTTACCTGCAAATTGTGCCCAGGTACCAAAAGCCCAGTTTTGCGCAGTGGGTGGCTGGTAATTGTCGACCCTTGCTGCACTACATTGCCAAAAAACACTGTTTGCAGCACTCCAGCCTGCTCCCTGGCCATCCTGACCACGGTTGAGATAACTTAATGCCTGCCCATCAATATTGACGATATCGAACAACACTCCTGAAGCCCAGCTATCGTAAGCGCCGCTAAAACTAAATGGTAAATACGATTGGCATTGTACAAAAACATTAGGTCCGGGTGCGCAAAAACCAACCGCGAAATCGTGGTAGCCATATTCTGAATATAATCTTTGGAAAAGCGTTTGCTGGCCTGTAGTTAAAAAGGTATTGCGTCGTTCGCCACCAATTTCAGAAACCGGAGCTAAGGATTTACAATCCTCAACAGTGATTCTTTTGGCCGTTGCCAGAACATTCACTGCAGAACCTGCAAAATGCTCGAAAACAACCTGGCGTACCCAGGCATCTTCTGCGTTTTCGATGCAGATAGCCGTCCAGCGATGATATTCGTCTTTAATATTGTCTTTGTGGTAATCTGATTCGAGTTTTAGGTGCTCAATACCAACCTGTGCAATCCGGCCATCCCATTTGTATTTAGCAACAGTTGCACCACCAAATTTAGCATCGAGTGCAGTAGTAATGGGCGCATCGAAAGTAATTGTTGATCCGTTGATGGCGGTAATTTTACGGTCCCAGAAAATATCTCTAGTACCGGGTTTCCAGCCGAGCGCACTTTCGCCACCACCAAATTCTACCGTTTTTAAGGTTTCGATCCACTCTTTTGTGGATGGACGTTGTATTGTAATTCTATCGCCTACTTTAAAGCCATTTGCATCGGCCAGCGTAAGTTGCATGGCATTAACAGGCACATACGTATCGGTAATGGCAACTGCCGCTTGTTGAATTTTATTGTTTTTGCCCAGGATCCTGATCAGGCCAATACGATCTAAACCGGTAGCGAAAATCCTGGTGCCATTCTCCCCCATTCCGCTCCCCCTGATGATTACACCAGAAGCCGAAATTTTTAAGGTTCCGGCAACCTGATAAGTTCCTTTTTCTAATAAAACTGCACCACGTAAACCATCCTTGCCCGGTTGCAGCGCAGAAACCATATCAATAGCACGCTGAATATACGGAGTCGCATCGCCCTCAACCACCGGAACCACAATTTTAACTGTAGCCGTGGGAATAACTTTTTCGCCAGCCATGTAACCGGCATAAGAAAAATCGGGAATGCGGTTTCCCTGGGCATCAGCAGTGTACGCCATTTTACCATCTTTACCCTTAAATATGGGCTTTGGTGGCTCAACTGGCTTGGTTTTCTGACCAAAGGATACCTGGCTCACTAAAAACGCAATCACCAGAATGGAGATGGTTTTAAGTGGTGGTGCCTTTAATATGTGGTTAGTTTTTGGCATTTATGTTTTTGTTATCGTTTACGTCATTGCGAGGCACGAAGCAATCTTAAAGCAAGCGCTATCGTAGTAGAATTGCTTCGTGCCTCGCAATGACGATTTAACTATGGCCTAACTTTACTAATATCAACTAAACTATTCAAATACACTTCAATATTGGCATAACCCGATTTTGTAATGCTTGCGGCATCTTTTCCATCTTTCGGGTTGAGGCCATGCTTAGTTTCCCAGGCATCCGGAATACCATCCTGATCGGTATCCAAATAAGGTTTTCCATTGTATTCAGGATAACCGCCAACCTGGGCAATATCCGAAATGATGCCTTGTTTATACGAATCGGCTGGTAAGCGTCGTTTAACATAACTTTGTTTAGCCGGCAGTTTCCCATCTTCTACGTGTTCTATTTTGCCTGTGCTAACCTGTTTTACAATGCGTTGGTCAACAGCATCACGAACCGGCAAGCTTGCTCCGGCATTAGCCAGTACATAATCGTAAGCTTTTTTAGTGTCGATGATTGAAATTTTCGCCATTGGCAAAGGTTTATCAACACGCATCGAATCGAGCAGTTTTTGTTTGTCGCGCTTAGTTTCTGGTTGTACACCACCATCCCAGTTGTTTTGGGTTACTTTTGGATTGCCCTCAGTAATATTTCCGGTAACGTAGGCTTTACCAAATTCGTTGGCAAATTTCTTGTCTCTCCCCGATTCTGGCTTTAAGATACGATAAGAAATCGGTTCGCCGGCAGGTGTAATAGGTCCTGGTTTGTAGTAGTTGTTAACGAAACTATAAAAAGAAGCATTATCTCCTCCATCTGCACTGCGGTTCCACCAGTTGAAGATTACATTATTGGCAAAGCCAAAATCACCATACATACCAACTGATGGATTACGGCTGATATTGGATGCCCAGAGATTACGCATAAAAGTACTGTTCAAACCGCCGATGGTACTGCCAAAAGCATGGTTGTAAGTATCTAAAGCCTCCGAAAAAATAGAGTTTTGAATGGTTACGTTCACAGTAGGTAGCTTTTCGGGCTTAGAACCATCTTTTTTATCATAAACATGGCGGTAAATCGACATGTTTTCATCCAGTCCCCAGCTTGCCGAAACGTGGTCGATCATGATATTCCCTACCGGATTGCCCCCAATGGCATCATCCCTGCGGGTTACATCTGTAGCACCTCTGCGGAAACGCATGTAGCGGATTACTACATCATGTGTATTGATCCAAACCGATTCGCCGGCAATACAAACGCCATCACCCGGGGCACTCTGGCCTGCAATGGTAATGTACGGTGCGCGGATAATCAATGGTGTTTTAAGTTTGATGATCCCTGATACGTTAAAAACGATAATCCTGGCACCGCCCTGTTCGCAGGCTTCGCGCAGGCTGCCCTTGCCCGAATCGTTTAAATTGCTTACAACGTAAACTTTACCCCCGCGACCGCCAAATGAATAAGCGCCGCCACCCTCGGCACCCGGAAAGGCAACTAGTTTGGATTGAGGTAAATCGCTGGGTTTGGCTGCCCATGGAATATAGGGTTTGCCATGTTTGGCCTCCTCATCGATAATTGATTTTACCTTCAGGAACTGAAGATCCGATTTCTCTTCTATGCTGTTTAAAAGCGAATCGGCTTTCTTTTCCATCGCCTCAGGTATTACCGGATATTGTGCAAATGCTACATTTCCTACGGCACAAAGGGCCAGTACGCTAAAAATTGAGCTCCAGGTGCGCATATTATTTAGTGTTAGGTTTTACAATTGAAACCGGAACCACGCTATTTAAGTATACTTCGATGTTCGAATAACCACTTTTGGTGATTTTAGTGGCATCGGTAGCATCCTTAGGGTTCAAGCCGTTTTTGATTTCGTAAGCATCTGGCATACCATCATCATCAGTATCTTTGTAAGGTGTTCCTTTATATTCAGGATAACCACCTACCTGCGAAATTTCGGTAATAATGCCTTGTTTGTAAGAATCTTTAGCTAAACGGCGGTGTTCGAACTGAAAAGCTGAAGGTTTGGCTTCAGGATGAACTTCGATTTTACCGGTAGCCACCTGTTTAATTACACGGGTATCAACCGGATCGCGTTTAGGTAAAGTAGCACCAGCGTTGGCCAGTACATAATCTTTAGCCTGTAGTGTTGGGATAATGCTGATTTTAGGCATTGGGAAAGGTTTTTGTGCTTTCATGGCCGGAAAATATTTGCTTGCCGTTTCGAAAGACATTAAGCCTCCTTTTTTATCTTCCATTTGTACACCGCCATTCCAGTTATCGCGGGTTACTTTTTCGTTTCCTTCGATGATGTTGCCATTAACATAAGCCCTGCCAAATACCACATAAGGTAATTTACTACGGCCCGATTCTGGCTTTAAAATGCGGTAGCTGATTGGATCGCCAAGTTCGGTAACCGGACCTGGTTTATAAAAGTTGTTGATAATATTATATTGTGCAGTATAATCGCCGCCATCAGTTGAGCGGTTGTTCCAGTTAAATACCACATTATTGGCGAAGTTGAAAATACCGTTCCAGCCGATTGAAGGGTTACGCGCACCGTTATCGGCCCAAAGGTTACGAACAAAGGCACAGTTCTCGCCACCTAAAGTGCTACCAAAGGCGTGATTCCAGTAATCTAAGGCTTCAGAAAAGATCGAGTTTTGGATGGTGATATTTACAGTGCCCAGTTTTTCTTCGGTTTTACCAGTACTATCATTGTACATATGGCGGTACATCGACATGTTCTCGTCTAAACCCCAGCTGGCCGAAACGTGGTCGATCATGATATTACCCACCGGGTTACCACCTATGGCGTCATCCCTGCGGCCCACAAAAGTTTCGCCCCTTCTGAAACGCATGAAGCGTACAATTACGTCGTGTGTATTTAACCAAACCGATTCGCCGGCAACACAAACGCCATCGCCAGGTGCAGTTTGACCGGCAATGGTAATATAAGGTGCACGAATAATCAGCGGTGTTTTTAAGCGGATGATACCTGCTACATTGAAAACTACAATGCGGGCACCTCCCTGTTCGCAGGCATCGCGCAAAGAACCAGGCCCCTTATCGTTTAAGTTTTTTACCACAATAACCCTACCGCCATGACCGCCAAAACTATAGGCACCACCACCTTCAGCACCCGGGAAAGCCAAAAGCTCTGATTGTGGTAAATCAGTGGGACGGCCTGCCCATGGAATATAAGGTTTGCCCATTTTGGCCTCTTTCTCCATAATTGGCTTAGCTTTTTCCCAGGCAATATCCGATTGATGATAGGCCTCTTTCATCATAGAATCTGATGATTTTTTAATGTCGGCCGGGATGTTTGGATATTGCGCAAATGCATAATTTACCGGGAGCGTTAATGCTGTTGCAACCAACAGATTTAAAAGGTTCTTTTTCATTTGTGTTTTGCTTGTTTGGGAAGCGAAAGAATTTACGCAAATATTTTTGGTTAGCAGGAATGCCTGAACAAATTTATTAAAAATTGCGGCTCATTTCTTTGTTTATCCTTTGTTAGTATTTTGGTTAGAAAGTATATTATATTTCAAAGTTGCATGCAAATTGGGGTGGTTTACTGTATAATTTTGGCTATGTTTTGTATAATATTACCAATTGATAATATTAGCTGTAACAAATCAAATTCATTCTCTCAACCCTGTTACAAGATATAAATAAAATTCATATATAAATGTAACATTCTTAAATGAAAAAAAGGAAACAGATTAATGTTTCCTTTTCCAAACCAATTATAAAAAAACCGGGGCGATGAGCAAACCGCCCCAAAAAAACTATCAGCGTTTACTTTAGCGGGTCGAATGCTCCACCCCAGGTATTGTTTTGCTGCAGGTTAACGTTGTTGTTTAGCGATACCGTAGGGATACCAAAAAAGTATACGCCTGATTGATAGGCAATATTATAAGTATCAAGCTGTTTTGTGCTTACCGTAAAGCTTGCGGTGTATAATGCATCCAGGTTAGTATTTGCTGAAGCATCTCTTGTACCAGAAATATAGTCTGTTTTGGTACCTGTGTTTTTGAGTACTATGGTTACACCCAATCTTCTTTTTCCATTTAAGGTGCTTTCCAATAGTTTACGTCTTCTTAAATCCCAAAAGCGTTTACCTTCAAAGGCAAGTTCAATTTGTCTTTCTTTAATAATTGCATTCACCAAATCATTTCCGCTTAAACCGGCTGTTAATCCATATAATCCATCCGCTCCTGCTTCTATACCTGCCCTTTTTCTGATATTCACCAAATTGGTATAAGCTTCCTGGCTCTGGCCGGTTTCTGCTGCGCACTCTGCCAGGTTTAGCATTACTTCTGCATACCTGATCTCTATCCAATCTGTTCCGGCATTTTGAAAAGTGGCCAGTGTTAAAGCCGGATCTATTCCTTTTCTTAAATATAAACCCGAAGAGGTAGCGCCAGAAGGTTCTGTAGTGGCCAGTACATTTTTATCGTTTGTATAATAATAGGTCCACAACCTGTATGATGAATTACCTGCAAGCGGCCAGTTACAACCATTATAAGCTATGGTTTGATCGAACCTTGGATCGCGGTCTTTGTAAAATGTAGCGAGGTTGTATGCGTATTTTGTAGAACTGCCTGCATCCTTTCCATCTTTCATTGGAAAAGCCAGGGCCATATCCCAGGTAGGTAAATTTGAACCACCTGTACTACCAATGTATTTTGGAACAGTTGCATTTGGATAGGTATTGTTGTTCTGCCCAATATCAGTTGTACCGGTATTATAAAGTGTAGCAAAAACGGCTTCCGGATTACGTGGTGTACTTCCTCCGGCGCTGCCTTCGGTGGTCCACATGCTAGCATCAAATTTATTATAAAGACCAAAACCGTTGGTAGAAAGTGTAGCTATAGCCTGTGTATTGGCGGTATAAGCATCCTGCCATCTCGAAGCCAGGTTACCCGGGTTAAATTCGGGCGAAGCAAATGTTAATAATACACGGCCTTTGAAAGCTTGTGCTGCACCTTTTGTTACACGGCCATAGTCATCATTTTTTGGCCATTTTACCGGAATGTATTTGATACATGAATCAAGGTCTCTGGCAATCTGAGCAAATGTTTCGGAAGTGGTATTGCGGGGCAAAAGTGCTGCTTTTTTTGCTTCTTCGCCAACGGCATCAAGTGGAGTTAATACCACAGGTACGCCTCCGTATAGTTTTACCAACTCAAAATACCTGAAAGCTCTCCAAAAATAGGCTTGCGCAATAAATCTTTTCTTTACAGCCGGATCCAGTGTACCAGCATTCACATCTCTGATGAACATGTTTATGGTTCTGATTTTGACATAATTACCAGCTGTATTGGTATTGCCTAAATCGGTAACGGATTCAATTGTAGCTGTTCCTTTTACAAAAACATTATCACCATATTGCTCATCGGAAAGTGAATTAACCGAGGCACTTAAACCACCAACATTACCAAACCACGAAGGTTGGTTCTGGCTGTAAATGTAATCGATACTTAATTTTGTTGTGGTAGAATCGTTGTAAACCTGATCGGCTGTAAAACTACCTAAATCTTGCTTTTCGAGCACTTTTTTACAGCTGGTAAACATGAATGATGCTGAGCAGGCTGCAACTATTAATATATAAATCTTTTTCATGACAATTAATGATTAAAGGCCAACATTTAAACCGAATGAATATGTTTTAAGCGTTGGGTAAGTACCCACCGGACTGGCAAAATCTCTGTATTTACCAGGGAAAGGATTAATAAACTGAACCAGATTGGTAGCTTGTGCAAATACCCTTATGCTTGCAATACCGAATTTTTCGGTAAACCTGGTTGGAATGGTGTAAGCCAGATTGGCATTGGTAATGCTAAGTTGTGTAGCAGAAACCAGCCAAAAATCTGTTGTTTCGTAAATACTCGAAAAATATGGATTTGGATAAGCTGCATTGGTATTGGTCGGAGTCCAGTGGTCGGTCCAGTAAGATGGCCTGTTGCCGTAAGCCGAAGCACTTGTTCCACTAGGTTTTAAACCGCCAATACTGGTTTTGCCACCCCACGACATGCCCATTACCACATTTAAGCTTAAACCATTATAGCCAAGGTTAAAATTCAAACCTAAGTTATTGTGGTTGTTTTGTCTGGTAGTTACAAACTGTCTGTCTTTCGTATCAATAACGCCGTCGCCGTTAACATCCTCGTAGTTAATCATACCTGGCTGTAGAATATCATTCAGGATCTTAACTTTTTTTGGATCATTTTGTACTGCCGAGCCGTTAATTCTTTGTGCAATAATGGCATCAGCTTCTGCCTGTGTGCGGATAATGCCTAAAGATTTGTAACCAATTATACCTCTGTCGCTCGAATATCCTGTATTGTCATCAATAGTGCCCAACTGCGCTGCAGAAACATCATACTTAATGTTTCTATTGTCGTTCCAGGTGTAAAATGGTGTAACACTGTAGTTAAATTTACCTGCCTGATCGCGGTATGTAGCGCTAAACTCATAACCAAACATATTGGCTTTGGCAAAGTTTTCGGTAGGTACTGCAGCACCAATTAGCGCAGGTACTGAAGAAGTTAGCGTAGAGAGTAAGTTGTAACCATGTGTCCAGAAATAGTCTCCGGAAATGGTCAGTTTATTTTTAAGGAAACCCAGGTCAAAACCGTAATTGGTTTTCAGGTATTTGTCCCACACTACCAGTTCGTTCGGAATGGCAATGTTGGTTTTGATGGCAATACTTCTGTCGATTTCGTTAAAAACAGCGCCCCCACTGCTTCCTGTACCTAAATTATACGAAGCAAGGTATTGATAAGCTTTAGTTGCATCAGTACCGGTTAAGCCTACCGAAGCCCTTAATTTAAAGAGATCGATAAATTTAACATTGTCTTTGAAGAATTTTTCCTGCGATACTACCCATCCAGCCGATGCTGCCGGAAAGCCACCCCAGTTATGCCCTGGTGCAAACCTCGAACTACCGTCTCTGCGATATACCAGTTGCAACAGGTATTTGTTGTCGTAATCGTAATTTAAGCGGGTAATTAACGATTGGAAACCGGTTTCGCTAACCTGACCCGACTGATTGGACGTTTGAGTACCCACGGTGAAATTTTGGTATGGTAAGCCACCTGTTACAATACCTTCGGCCATTGCAGCAACACCTTCTGATGAAAGTTCGCGTTGCTCGAAAAGCGCAAGGGCAGAAATATTGTGTTTACCAAAAGACCGGTTGTAGTTTAAGCCCGCGTTTAACTGGTAATTGTCAGAGAAAACCGGATTAAGTCTGATCCTATCGCCATTTTTAATGGGGAATACCCCCTGAAGCGTTCCGCCCGGGATGTGGTTATTGGCACCTAAGCCCGAATATTTATAATAGTTAAAAGTTGTACCGTACTGCTTGCCGTTAGTACTATTGATGTTTTTATTGATGGTAGCCGTAGCGGTTAAGCCTTTAACGCCCGGAATTTCATAATTAACCTTACCCAGCATGTTCATTACATACGATTTTGAACTGGTAAAGTTGTCTGAATTCTGGATCAGGAAGAAGTTAATGTTCTCTAAGCCACCTGTATTACTGGCACCCAGGATTACCGGATTCCCATTGATGAAATATTCAGACCATGGGTTAACATTTTGCAGTGTGGCCACATCGTTATCTAAACTTTCAGAAGTACTGTTTAATTTGTAGTAATAACTGCGTGAAGATGAAACGTCGGCACTGATTGAGGCCGATACGGTTAAACGTTTTGATAGTTTAGCATCAATACTTGCCCTTAAACCATATTTGCTCGAATTAACACCTTTGAAGTTAGAATTTTGAGTAATGTAATCGCCACCAACAAAATAGGTAACCTTATCGGTACCACCGCTGATGTTTAATGCCTGGCGATACATATTTGAAGTTTGAAAGGCCTCTTGCAACCAGTTGTGGTTGTTTTGGGCGTAATAGTCGAGCTCATCCGGTGTATTCCATTGCGTAAGGGTTCTGGTTGGCTCGGCAACACCTGCTGTTTCGATATAGCCGTTGGCATTTACAATTTTATTGGTTAATACCCCGGCGCTGGTTTGCTGATAAACCTGGGCATTTAGGTAATCGTTTACGAAATTACCCAATTGTAAACCGGTCATCATTGTAGGGAGTTTGGTGGCATCAGAAAAACCTACAGAGCTACTGAAGTTAATCCGTGGCGCACCCATTTTCCCTCTTTTGGTTCTTACAATTACCACACCATTTGCACCCGAAACCCCATAAATGGCTGCCTCAGCATCTTTCAGTACCGAAACGCTTTCTACCACATTTTGATCCAAAAGGTCGAAATCGGCCTGGGTTCTGATAACATCATCAATTACAAAGATGGGATTAGTACCTTGCTGGCTATCTTTAGAATATACCACAGGGTTACGAACCTGAATGGAAGTTCCCTGCCCCGGACGCTGTGTACCACCAGAAATAGATAAGCCGGGAACAGTTCCACGTAATGCAGCACTCAACGATAAGGCTGGCACATCTTCTATGGTTTTCATGTTTACGGTTGACACTGCACCGGTTAAAGTAACTTTTTTCTGTGTACCGTAACCTACAACAACAACATCTTCGAGATTTTTATTGTCGGATACCAGTTTAACGTTAAAGTTGGTTTGGGTGCCAACGGTAATTTGCTGGCGTACGTAACCGATGTACGAGAAAACCAATACATCGCTGTTTGATTTTACCTGTATCGTAAATACACCATCAGAGTTGGTGCTCACGTTGCTCGGTACTCCTTTTAAGCTTACGTTTACGCCTGGAATCCCCTGCCCGTCTGCCTGATCAACAACCTTACCGGTAACCTTTCGGTCTTGCGCAAAGAGTATTGTGCTTGCCAGCAACGTAAATAGCAAGGACAAAGAAATTTTTTGCAAAAATTTTAAGTTCATCTTATTATTTGGTTAGTTTTTAATTCTTTTACACGATTTGTTGCGACCAACATACCGGTGTATTTCTTCGTTTAATTTTGCTTGTTAATTGGAGTGCGCTAATCTGAGATAGAGAAAATAATGTTTGTTTTTCTTGTCTTATTTGATTTTAACAAAGCATCAGAAATAATCAGATTTTTAGTTCTTAGCAAAAAAAGCTAAAAATAGAATTGATGATTTGGCTCATGTTTTGTTTTGATCTCAGTATTTTATTTTTGGTTAGAAAGTATATTTAATTCAAATTTGCTAACAGATTATACTCTTTTTCGACAGAATGTTATCTAATTGTTATAAGATATTATCAGTCTGTTTTACTGGTATAACCTGTACTCAACAATATTAAATGCTAAGTACAAGGTAAGTATTTAATTCATATATAAATTTAATATTTAAATAAAAAAGTGTTAAATCGCTAAATTTAACATTTAGAGTGCTTAAAAACGTTGTTTAGACGTTTATTTTGAAGTTTTGGTAAAGAAAGATTTACAAAGGAAAAGCGGGTATTTTAATCTATTCCGGAGAATTGATCTTCAATGCATTGTTTTTGCATCGCAGAAATGCTATTGCTGCCTGAACTGGCTGTAGCTAAAGGGCTTTTGCTTAGCGCATATTATTTTTAATATCGGTAACAAACAAAAAAAAGAGAGCACTCGCTGCTCCCTTTTTCTTCTAACCAAATATATAAAATTGTGGCGGTGCTAACCGCCGTGATAAGGCTTAATTATCGCTGCACTTTTATGCTCACGTTAATGAACGGTCTTTTCTCATAATCGGAAGTAACTGCATTGATGTATATCATGCCGTATTTGCCTTCCTGGGTAAGGAAAAATACAGCACTACCAGAGTTGAGGCCATTGGCCAACGTAGTGCCTGCGGTGGCATCGAGGTTAATTGTTCTGGCTTTAGCCAATGTCTCAATAGTAGAACCTGATACGGCGCCTGCTAGAAATGCAGTGGATTGTCCGGTTATTGGTGCGCTAAATTTTGTTGTTCTCTTAGGTGCCCAGGCACTGATATCGTAAACCGTAAGCGGGTTAGTCGCGACACTTGGCGAATAAAGGTTATAAGTATATGATATAGCTGTAGGCGTAGAATTGGAAGCCAACTTTCTATAAATACCAAAATCAATATTACCTGAATTTGCGGCAGCATTTGTGTAACTGAAACCTGAAGCATCCCTCAATGAAAAGAAACTTGGTAATGATTTTCCAACGGTATCGGGCAAATAAATATCTCTGTTCGCATAAACCATATAACTTGGATTTACCTCAATAGTAACACTTTTCTTTCCATCACCTATAAATATACCTTTTTGATTGAGGGCATAAATACGGTAAGTAGTTTTGCCGTCACGGTTCATGGTTAATTTTATAATATCAGAAAAACTTCTGCGTTTTGTGGCATCATTAATTGTAATGATGGTTCGTTCTGGAGTTTGTGTTCCTGAAGATTTTTCTATTGTATAAGAATACATGTCTTCTGAAGCTGAATTGATGGTAAAGTCAATCCATACTTCTTCTTTATCATTAACCAGTTTATAATCTGTTACACAGCGTGGGTCGCTATTGTTATAAGTTACGGTAACATCCGTAAACATGGTAAATATATTTTCGGATTCCTTTTTACAGGAAGCGAGAATAATTACGCTTACAGCAATGAGGAATAACTTGTGAATATTTTTAGTTTTCATTTTTGAATTTTTAAAATTGCCAAAAAAGAGTTCGATAATTGCTAATTAATCCAAAGGATCAAAAGTGCCACCTGGCCATCCGATAGTAGTTGCTATATTGGCTCCAAAATTTACAAAGTCATTATGGAAGGTATAGAAATAATGAAATTCAGGTATATTATACGGTAGATAGGTTGTATTAGTAACAGTCACTGTTCTAAAATATCTATTATAGGTAGTTTTATCATTAACATTTAAAGTCTCCCTAAACATTACGCCATTGGTAACTGCTTCTAAAATGTTTTTGTCTGCAGTTGCACTTAACTGTATTTCTAATTTTGACATATTTCCTGTTAACAAATGCATGGTACGCGATCTTCTTAAATCTGCGTTGCGTTTATTTTCGAAGGCAAACTCAACCTGTCTCTCATTTAAGATTAATGTACGAAGATCAGCTGTACTTCCTGCTAAGCCTAATCCATAGTCGGCATCGCCTTGTACAACTCCTGCCCTTACCCTTATTTGTCGAACAATGTCTTTTGCACCTGCAACATTTCCTGTTTCGTTTAAACAATCTGCATAGTTTAACATCACTTCGGCAAATCTCAATTCAATCCAGTCCATACCACTGCCACCTATACTATTCGAATAAGCAACTGCGCTCACGGCTAATGTTGGGGTTGTGAAGCGTTTTACATATACGCCATTACCGTTCGATTCGTTGATGGCTGTGTTGTATGTCCATTGTTTTCTTGTAGTATTTCCACTTAAAGGATATACACTGCCATTTGTAGCAAACGTAGCTTCGAACCTTGGATCACGATTTTGCCAGAACATGACTGCATCGTATGGATAAGCAGTAGATGAGCCCCTTGGTTTACCATCTTTCATTGGGTAGGAATCAAGCATTTTTGTAGTCGGGGTATAAAATGAGCTATAAGATCCTCCTTCTGACGTAGGCCTGTTACGGGCTTCGCCATTGTGGCCTCTATTTGAAATTGTACTGGAATAGGTTCTTACCAGAATAGCTTCCGTATTAGCTGTTCCTTCGGTACGAAAAATATCCAGATAGTTAGGCATTAATTTTTTTCCGGCAGCCAGACATAAATCATAAGCTTCTTTATTGGCTGTTAAAGCCTCTGTCCATCTTGCTGCAACGAAAGGGTGTTTGGCATCATTTGTCGGATTAAATTGCGGACTGGCCCAGTAAAATAAAACTTTTGCTTTCAAACATGCAGCAATAAGTTTAGTGATTTTACCTCTTCCATCCCCGTCTCCAGGATTAAAACCATCCAGCATTTGCATTGAAGTGTTCAGATCTGAAACAATGGCTGCAAAACACTCTTTGGCACTTTTTCTACCACCCATATAAACTGTGTTTTCCAGTTGTTGTTCTAGTATTAATGGCACGCCCCCGTATACCTTAACCAATTCAAAATAGGTCATCGCCCTTAAGGCATAGTATTGCCCTAATAATATTTTTTGTCTATCAGGTGCCATACTGCTTTTTGGGATATTGGTAATTGCATCATTACATCTCGCAATGTCCCAATACTTATTATCACCCGGATTACCACGGTATTGGTTACCTACAAATCTTACATCATTAACGCCCAACACACCTACTAAGCCTAGAGCAGCTTTTGTGTTATCGTTACCATCTGGAAAGTAACTCTCGTCACTTGCAACATGAACACCATAGCGATCTGGAAGTATTTGCAATGGAAACCATGGCATTACTACATCGTATACTCTATTAAGGTGTAATTGTACTGACCCCTCATTATCCCAAATTGCGGCATCAATACCTTCTGTATCGGGTAAAAGAAAAAATTCATCTTTATTAACACACGATGGTAAGGCTGCTGCCAATGCTAAAATTAGTACAGCTTTTTTTATATTATTTTTAAATTGCTTAATCATTGCTCAAAAAATTATAAGTTAACACTTAAACCAAGAGAAATTGTTCTTAAAATAGGGTAATCATACGCACTTGAAGTGTATGGATCTTTGTAAGGAAGTGGATTTACAATCGTCCATAAATTGTTGCCTGTAAGCAAGATACGAGCACCTCCTATACCAAGTTTGTTTGCAAATGCAGTAGGAGCTTTATAGCTCAAAGTCATGGTATTGATACGGATTGTCGTACCATCAACAGCCCAAAAGTCTGAATTCCTGGTTAAAGCCGGATCGTCAAAACGAGGGAACCTGCCCTCCATTGGGTTTTCTGGAGTCCAGCGATCCTGCCAGATAGTTAAAATATTTCTGGTTGATGATGGTGCAATTCTTGCTCTGCTGTCGTAGAACACTTTACCTCCAAATCTTGCATTGATATTGGTGTTGAATGAAAAGTTTTTATATGTCAAGTTTAATGAAATCCCCGTAGCTAGAAAAGCATTGGTGTTTTTAAACATAGGTTTCATATCGCTATCGGAAATTACACCATCACCATTGGTGTCTTCAAAATATAGCCATCCGGGTTGAGGAATTAAGTCATATAATCTGTAATTCGGATATTTGGCCATCCAGGCATCCACCTCTCCCTGCGTTCTAAACATACCAATTGTTTTCAACCCAATATTGCTTGAAGAATAAACCCGCGGATCGGTTCCAAACTGTGTTTGCCAATCTGGTGCCACATTATTAATTAGCTGTCCAGGCGCATAAAGGGTTCTGTTAACCACCGAATTACCCCATCCAAAATTCATACTTGCACTTAGATTCCAGTCGGTAGCTAATTTTGCTTTATAGCCAACGCTAAATTCAGATCCCCAGTTGTAAGTTTCTCTATAGTTAACCACTGGTGCGGCTGTACCAAAATACAAAGGGAACAAGTTGTTTCCTCCCAGATCAAACGCGTCATAGTTACGGTTCTGAAACACCTCAACGCTAAAGTCGAGCTTATTATTGAACATGGAGGTCTCTAAGCCAATATTAATCGTTCTTTTCTTTTCCCAGGTAATATCAGGATTGGCCAAACGCGCACGGTTTAAGCTGTTTTGATTAGAGTTTCCGTATAAATAACCATTGGTTACATCGATCTGAAAACGGTCTTGCCATAAACGGCTACCTACTCTATCATCTCCTGTAATACCTACGTTTACTTTTAGTTTAGCAAAATTGATAAATTTCAGGAAGTCAGCATTTTTGAAGAAGTTTTCCTGACTGGCTACCCATCCAATACCAACATTTGGAGAAAGCCCCCAACGATTTCCTGTCGCAAAATTAGAAGATGCATCCAAACGTGTAATCACTTCTAATAAATACTTTTTATCAAAATCATAGCTAAAACGGCCAAAAAACGATCGTTTTGAAACGGCAGTTCTTGCAAAGCTTTGGCGTGCTAAGGTTGTAGCATCAAAAGCCCAGTATTGATCAATATCCGGAATTAATTGATTGGTGTAACGTACGGCTGATTCCTGGGTATTACCTTCACTTTGTTCAGCTCCAACCAATAAGCTAACAGCATGTTTTGCAAAAGATTTGGTGTATTGTAAGGTTAAAAATCCCTGGTAACTATTATTGTCTGAAACTCCAGGTGTAATGTTTGCACTTGTTGCACTCGTAGGTTCGAAATAAGAAGATGTTGCGGAGGTGTTAACCAGTTGGTCGGTAAATAACTGTTGATTATTTCCGCTTCTTACATAATTATATAAACGATATGGTGGGACATACTGTGTTGATCTGGTAGAACCACTAGCTTGTGATATTTGAAATTTTGCAGTTAAGCCCTTTAAAAAAGTTGGTTCATAAGTTAAAGCTGCATTAATTCGATAGCCTTTAGAATTGCCTTTATTATAGTAGCCAGATTCCGCTACTGCCATGGGGTTTATCGTACTATTGTTTGCGCTATAATTAACATAATTTCCATTGATGCTAATTGGAACCCACTGTGGAATGCTGATAATCCTTTCAAAAAATGTATTGTCCTGATCGTTTGCATTATGATGAAGTTCTTTTACGTTATAATCTACGTTAAAGTTGATATCGGCTTTTAGTCCATTTATCAGGTTAGCAGTTAATCCACTTCTAAAACCGTATTTGTCAAACTTCATTCCCGCGTAGTTACCATTCTCTCTTTGGTAGTTTCCGCCGGCAAAGAAAGTAATTCTTTCGCTACCACCTGATATGCCGATATTATGTCTTTGCATAGTTGCTGGTTGCCATACCTCATCATACCAGCTTTTGTAATTTAATGTTTTGATATATTCTAAATCCTCTGGTAAAAAGAAGTTAGATAAAGCAGCTTTCTGTGTGCGGTAGGTATCATTTAGTAAAACAGCATGATCATAGGCTGAAAGCATTTCGGGAGTTTGGGCAGCATCGGAAATGCCCAAGTAGCCATTGTAAGAAATGCTGGGTTTACCAATTTTACCTCTTTTAGTCGTTACTAAAACAACACCTTTGGCTCCTGATGCACCGTAAATAGAAGCAGATGCATCTTTTAAAAATGTTAAATTTTCAACCATCGAGGCATCAATATTATCAAATGCATCTCTCGTTACCGTAATACCATCAACGACATAAAGTGGTTCGTCTGTGGCACCATTTAACCTGGCCTGATCAGATACAGTTGAATTCCTAATATTTAAGGTGATTGGAGACCCAGGTCTACCCGAAACCTGACCTACACCTACACCAGCTACACGGTTTCTTAATGCCCCTGCTAAATTTGGTGCAGGTATATCCTGAATTTCTGTACCTGTAATAGTTGCAACTGACCCGAGTACCTCACTGCGCTTTTTTGTTCCATAACCAATAACCACAACCGCGTCTTCATCTAAACTTTGTGCATCTTCTACAAAGCTTACCGTTATATTGGTTTTGCCGGCCAGCGGAATTACCTGCCTCACGTAGCCCACATAAGAAAAAACTAGTGCATCAGTTGATGGATCGGCTACCAGTGCGAATTCGCCTTTATCGTTGGTGCTTACATTATTGGTTTTACCGCGTATACCAACGGTTACGCCGGGGACAGGCTGGCCGTCTTTCTTGTCGACAACCTTACCCGTAATTTGCCGTTGCTGTGCAAACAACGAAGTACTGATAATTGTCAGGAGCGCTAACACCCAAGATAATTTACGTAGAAATTTTAAGTTCATATTAGTTATTTGGTTAGTTTTTTAGTATTAATTATATCCATATCAATGAAGCCGCGCATAGCATGCAACATTTTAGCTGGTAGTGATAAATGTGCTGAGCAGGATCTGAAGCTGCTGAGTACTGTTTAATTAATAATGTTTTCCGGTAAAGGTGGGTGTTTGTTTTTTTGCTTTTTTCGGCTTGCTAGTTAGGCAATTCTTCAGATTGCGTTAAAACAGATCTTTCCTAATGTGAGTTTTTGTAAAATTGGCTCATAGTTTTTGATTTTGCGTTAAAAATTTGGTTAGCAATACGCCTCATCGCCAAGGAGTATAGTTATTGTTTTAAACTTAAAGCGATGGAATACTAAGCCGTTTTATGCTTCCGAACTAATCCCCTCGCTTCAAGTTGTTTAATCAATTATTAGTTGATACAATATAAGGATAAATTCATATATAAATGAAATATTCTTAAATAAAAAATGATAAAAAATTTTCAGGCACCATGCCTGATTAAAATTAGTTGCCCTGAGCCTTTAATTTACGCCTTTTTTCCCATTCAATACCTTCTTTTTTAAGGTCGTAACCTGCTGCCGAAAGGTAATTATTGATGCGGCCTTTGTACTTTCCGAACCAGGCATGTTTTTTATCCGACGATTCTGCATCCATGGCGCGCTCGCGGGCTTCGGTTAACCAAACCAGAATTTGTTTTTTCTGCTCGTCGGTTAGTGTAAGTATCTCTTCCTGATAAGCTTTGTAGGTAAGTGGCAGTACACCATAAGTCATTCCGTTTTTAACACCTTCAATTTGCTCGTTGTTTAATTGTGCAGAGAGTTTACTGATGTACTTTTTATGGAGTTTGGCCAATGATGCCTCTACTGCTCGGTTTTGTTTGGCCAATGCCGAATCCCTCAATACTTTATTGTCTTTGTTTTTTTCTTTAATTTCTTTTACCTCAAGATCTCTTGTGGTGTAGATATCGTTCAGGTTACTGTATTGATCTCTGATGATTACCGTAACTTTCTCTGCTTTTTTAGTATCGGTAATACCCAGGGGGACTACAATTTTAGCAGCGCGCTCGGTAATGGTTTTGGTATAGGCTACCTTATCGGCAACTGCATTATTTTGGGCAAAAACCGTGGTTGCAGCTGAGCACGTTAACAACAGGGCTAAAATCTTTGATTTCATTTCTTTATATTTTTTAATTAGCATTTCTTTTTTTTCCAAGGTTTACATCTCCGCAAAAATGCACTTTTATGCCCAGTTCGTCCATTGCAGCAGCTTTAATTCTGCAGGCTTCGTGTGCCCCGGCTTCGTAATTGGTATACACAACCTGTATGTGGTTGGCTTTGTGGCGGGCCATTAGCTGGTCGCGACTTACCCCTTTTAAAATGGCTTGCATAATTGGCCACTCGGGTGTGGTTCCCTCCCATCGTCTTTTCGTTTCGGCTTCTGGTAAAGATACTACTTCGCCTACACCCAAATCGCAATGTAATTCATTATCCTTTATATATACGCGGCTCCATACAATAAAACCGGGTTTGCTAATGCCTTTTAACGAGCCACCACCCAAACGGAAATACATGGCTGGTTGCCTCTCGCTGCTTGCGCCGGCATAACCATTTATAAAATGTGCAGGCGGTGCTGCACCCGAAATGAGAAACAGCCATACGAAGCCGTCAATTTCGCAATCCTTGTAATACTCGCCCCATCGGATATCGTGCAGGGTATTTTCGCCTGTCATACCCAGTTCTTGCCAAAGCTGGTAGGTAAGCAAAGCGTCCAGGCCGGCACATTCATCTACTTCATTAAAATGAGGCAAGGCCTTTTTGGCATAAAGTTCTTTGCCGTTTAACGCATATACAGGCGGACGGTCTTCATTGTTTAATAATCCTTCTACCAGATCGCTTGAAACAGTTAAATCTTTTAATCCTTGCTGGTATTGTATGCCTATCGTATCACAACTAAATTCATCAGCAATGCGCAGTGCTGCAATATACATGCGGCATTGTTCGAGGGTTTGCCTTTTCGTTAACTGTGTAGCTTCTTCAGTGCCCCAGTTAAAAGTCATTCCCTTTTGCAAAAGCCAGTCTAAAACATCTTCAGCTTCCTGGTCAGTAACCTGAAGCATAGCCGCGTATAATGCCGACTGACTAAGGCGCTCTTTAAAGAAACCTGTGCGGTGTAGCAGTTCATCCGGAATGATAGCATTGTACATACCCATACACCCTTCATCAAACACACCCATAATTACTTTTCGTTCCTTCAGGCTTTTGGCAAAGTCGCGACCTTTTTTATCATCGCTTGATGGAATTTTATTTAGCGCAAAACTTTTAACGTGACTTTGGTCATAACTAACTTTTCCGGTAGTGAGCCATTCCTGCAAGCCATCATTAAAAAAATCGTCGGTAAAATTTTCGCTCCATAAAGTGCTGTAAGGAATTTGTGCTTTGGTTAAGCAACCGTTCAGGTTTAGCATACCCACCAATCCGGGCCATTGTCCGCTCCAGTTGGCAACCGTTAATATCGGACCTCGATGAGTAGTTAAGCCGGCCAATACATGGTGTGAGTATTGCCAAACGCTTTCTGCAACGATTAAAGGCTGCTCAGGATCTATTTTCCGAAAGATATCCATGCCCATTCTTTGCGAATCGATAAAGCCGTGTTTCTTATCCGGATCGTAAGGGTGTGCACGTTTAACTGTCCAGCCAAATTTCTCAATTGCGGCAGTTAATTTTTGCTCCATTTCGGCTTGTGCTTCCCAGCAACTTTGGTTTGCCGAAAGGCGTAAGTCTCCGCTGGAAACGATAAGAATTTCGCTTGGTTTATCTGGTCTCATATTTTATTAATGAACATAAAATTTATAGGAAAATAATTTGTTCGTTTGTAATTTGGTTATGACATTGTGCCTCAATACAAAACTCAGCAATGAAATACAGCATTTTATAATGTTTTTTATCAAATTAATATAGGATATTATCATTTATCTCCCTAAATTAGGCTCTTGCAATTGGTGCAAGCACAAACATCAAATGCAGACCTAACCAAATGTTTTAATTAAAATCATGAAACCTCATTTTCATAAAGTTCCCATTACCCTGCAAAGTTCTTTCAGTATCCGTCACGATATTAAACCCGATTTCGGCAACATCTGGCATTACCATCCGGAGCTGGAATTACACTATGTGATTAAGGGGGAAGGTGTGCGTTTTATCGGCGATAACATCAGTAATTTTGTGCCTGATGAAATGGTATTGCTGGGCGAAAACCTGCCCCACACCTGGCGCTGCAAGGATGAATATTTTCAGAACAATCCCGATTTAACTACCGAGGCGATGGTGATCCACTTTCTCCCCGATTGTTTGGGCAAGTACATGCTCACTTTGCCAGAGGCTTACCTGATTCCAAAACTATTTGAAAAGGCAAAAAGCGGAATGGTGATTAAAGGAAAGGCGAAGGATAAACTGATTGATTTAATGCGGGCTGCAGTGGATGCTACTAATCTCGACCGGATTATTATCCTGTTATCGATTTTAAAAACATTGGCCGAAACTGATGAATATTCGACCATTGTAACGAGTAAAAATACTTTTTACCAGAGCAATGAGTCTGAAACATTGCGCATTAATAAGATTTGCAATTATACTTTGAGTAATTATAAAAAGGATATCACTTTAGAAGAAGTGGCTTCCTTAAGTAATTTAAGTGTGACTTCTTTTTGTCGTTACTTTAAGCTGATGACGAAAAAGACTTTCTACGATTTTCTGATCGAAATCAGGGTGAGTCATGCCTGCCGCTTCTTAATTGAAAATAAATTGCCAACAGAGATGATTTGCTTCGATTGCGGTTTCAATAATGTTTCTAATTTTTACAGGCACTTTAAAAAAGTAACCGGAATGACCCCGCTGGATTATAAAAGGAAGTATTTGAATTGATATTCCCTCTAACGTCATGCTGAATTTATTTCAGCATCTCCAATTTGCTTTTAGCGTCCTGCATTGGTGAATGTGTCAGATGGTAACATCTGACACCAAGGTTCGTTATATAAACACCTCAATATTTAAATCACTTCTTAAGGCAGTATAATCATCAAACAATTTTTCTACTTCTTTAACCACATTTGGTGTAAAGGTGCCTACGTTTCTACGGGTAAATGTAGAGATGTTTAAGCCACGTTTTTGCAGGAAATATTTAGAAACTACCGGATAAACGTTGTGCATCACATCCATGTTATCAATTAAAAACTGTTGTACTTTTTGTACTTCATCTTTAACGGCTTCATCATTATAGTGGTCGCAAAGCCACACAATCAACTCTGGGAAATAATTGCCCTGAATACACGATAAACCAGCAGATCCTGCCTTTAAAGATGCTACGGCATGTACCACATAGGCATCATAAAGTCCAAAAGCATTGCCATCAGTCAGTTTTATTTTTTGCTTAATGGCTTCAATATCGAGCGAAGTATCTTTATGGTAAATTACCCGGCCTGTAGCAACAAAATCAGCAAGTTGTTCGGGTTTTATTACTCTTTTGTAAGGCACCGGACATTCGTAAAAACCCAAAGGGATATCGTTTGTTTGTTTTAACAGGTCGAAAACACGGTCGTTAAAAACAGCATCGTTTTCGTTTTCATCGGCCAGTAAGCTGGTTATCGCAATAACTGCTTCAACGCCGGTATCGCTCACTTCTTTTACAAAATCCGCTTGTTTGGAAATGGGGCCACCAAAGGTGCCGGTAGCCACCACCGGTACCGCACCATTAACCACTTTTACGACATGTTTTATGGCCTGAATACGCTCCTTATCTGTTAATTCGAACATTTCGCTCGAAAGGCAATTGGCAAATAAACCCGACGATCCGGCCTGCAAATAAATTTCTGTAAGCTGGGTAAGTGCCGGATAATCGATATTTCCGTTGCTTAAAAAAGGCGTAAGCATAACCGGGATGAACCCTTTTTGTGAGTTTTCCATTGTATTCTGATGGGATAAAATTGTTCTAAATAATTGCCCGGTTAGACCTTAACCGGGGCCTGGCTGGCCGTTTTAATTTTTCTGTTTTTAATTTTCGTCAGGAAAAGCCCTGTTAAAAAAATGGTTAAAGTACCGGTTACGATAATCATGTTTTTATGCAGCGGATTTCTAAAAGCTTCATATTCCGGAGGAAGAAGTGAAGAAAATGTCATCCATATAATTACGGCTATGCCGATAATGGTTGCGGTTATGGCCTCATGGTTTTTGGTTTGCCTGCTGATAATACCCAGTAAAAACAAGCCCAGCATACCGGCAGCAAATATGCCAGATAGCTCCCACCACACATCCAGTATGCTTTTTACCCCAATCATGGCAATACCGGCAATCATGCCCAGCAAGCCAAAAGCTACTGTTGCGATGTGTAAAAGCGATAAGTTTTGCTTTTCGCTAATTGCAGGTTTAAAATACCTTTTATAAATATCGACCGAAAATACCGTTGCCGAAGCATTCATGCCCGAACTGATGGTACTCATGGCTGCCGATAAAATGGCCGAAACAATTAAGCCCACTAAACCTACTGGTATTTTAGTCACCATAAAATGCGGCATAATTTTATCCCCGTAATCTGCAGGTTGTAGCGCATTTTGTACTTTCAATATTTCAGTTGCTGACGCATGTAAAGGCAAGCGTTCTACCGCTACCTGGTGTTTAATGGATTGAACCATCTCCGGGTTAATTTCGTAATAGGCGAATAAGCAAGATCCTATAATAAAGAATAATAAGGATGCCGGGATATATAACCATACGCACAACCAGATTGATTTCGATGCTGCCTTGCTTGATGAAGCGGTATGGTAGCGCTGAATGTAGTTCTGGTCCATACCGAAATTGTTCAGGTTAATGAAAAAGCCATAAAGCAGTACCACCCAAAACGACGAACCGATAAAATCGGGTTTGAAACTACCCAGACTAAATTTATTGGCCGTTTTTCCAATGTCTACAATTTTAGCTACCCCGCCTGGCATATTGCTGATGATCAGATAAAGGATGAGCAGCGCGCCAAATGTTTTCACAATGGCTTGTACTACTTCTGTCCATATTACCGCTTCAATTCCTCCTAAAACGGTATAAACAATGATACAGATCCCCATTACAATCATAATCAGCTGCATCGAGTAGCCGGTTAAAGCCTGTAAACTTAGCGCAATACCAAAAAAAATGGAGCCCATCCGCGCCAGTTGTGTCAACAGGAAGCATACTACTGCATATACTCTCGCCCAGGCACCAAAGCGCTTTTCGAGGTGGGTATAAGCCGATATTTCTCCTGTATTTCTGTAAAAGGGCACAAAATATTTGGAGGCTACCCATGCGGCAAGGGGCATCGAAATGCTAAATACAAAAGCATTCCAGTTACCGCCAAAAGCTTTTCCGGGTACTCCTAAAAAGGTGTTGCTGCTTAAAAACGTTGCATAAATAGATAAACCTATTGCCCATCCGGGAATGAGGCCCGAAGCTTTTGTAAATTGCTCGGTATTTTTATTTTTCCTCGAAAAATAAACACCAACTAATATCATTCCAACCAGATAAATGGCGATAATCGCAAGATCGAATATAGGTAGACCCTTCATTATTGGTTGGCTCGTTTATTAATTTGGTTAAAACAAATATGCGTGTCTAAATAGCTGTATTCATATAAGATTTTGGCTACATATTGTATCATCTTATCTTATTGAACATCCAAAGCGTCGATACTGAGCCCTTTGGTTTCGGTAACCACAATTCTCAGTTGATAGGCGCCGGCATTAATCATACTGCCGGTATTGGTACTGTAATAGTTCCATTTACCAGCCTTGGTTGGCGCAAATGCTACCTGTTCTGTTTTCATTAAAGTTCCATCTGCCGATAAAAATTCGAGTTTCGCTTTCAGCACCTGTTCAAACGGATTGTGGTATTTAATGGTTAAAGAGTAAGTATCGGCAACACCTACAGCAATATGCCAGGTTAAAACGGCATCAGTATTGGCTTTAAAAGTTACCCGTTCTTTGCCCATCAGTTCTTCTTTTGCAATGTTGCTACCTTTTAATGCGGCATCGGTTGCTTTGTAGGTTGTGGTGCTTTTTAAATCGTAAGCGGGTTGTAAATGGGTAACAGGTAAAACGAAAACAGTTGCTGTGCGGCTATCAAAAATAATTCGTTCGCGTGGATTAAGCCTTTTGCGATACAGTTGGTAGGTTTCTGCCTGGCTATTACTTAATGCGGTTTTGGTATCTTCGAAACCTTGCGGCACACTGCTGTTGCCGTTCAATGCCACAAATGTATCTACCGTATCTGTTGCGGTAAATTCGATACTCTCCTGTCCACGAGAAGCTTTAAGCCATTCGGCACCGAACAAATGGGATGGCAAATTGGTAAAACCTGTATTTTCTCCGATAAACTGCTCCTCGCCTATATCGAGCCAGTTATGCAGTTCTGCGTTTTTTATTTTAGTTAAAAGTGATGGGCTTGCCGGTGCAGGCTTAATGTTCGGGTTTAAGCTGGCAATGGCTATAGCCGAAATAACTGCCTGGCCAACTTTTACCTCAGGGAAATTGATGCTTAGCGCGCCACCTTTAACCGTAGTTTTGATAGTTTTCTTCAACAAAGCATTGCTGCCGGCTTCTTTCCAAATGTCTAAATCCTTGATTACCGTTTTACCGTTTAAAGCTACATCGAATAAGCGCATTCCTTTCGCATCTAAACCTCCGCCAATGCCTAACCAGGGTTCTACAAAGTAAAGTTCGACTAAATATTCGCCATCAGGCAATGGGAAGTGGTATTTCAGCTGATCACGGCCATACCTGAAAGTTTGAAATAATTTCCAGTCGGAAGTACCGGCTATGGGTTGAAAAGTACGGCGCTGACTGGCAAAAAAAGTGGGTACACCGGGGAAATCTTTTGTCCAGGAGCTTGATCCAAAACAGTTGTTCGCCGTTAAATTCCTGTCGGCCGACCATTTATTGCCCTTAGTGTCGGTATAATCATCGCCACCACAATTCATTCGGTAAACATAATGATAGTTTTTTTCTGGGATTGTAATTTGCTGCTCGCTAACCAGCAAGTTGAAATTCGGGCTTTGGGGTAAATTCTGTAAAACGATCTGATCCTTAGCTACTGCTTTCCCGTTAACATACCCCACAGCGTATAACACATTGTATTGAACATCAGGCTTATCCCATTGGAAATGCGTACCTATAGCACCGCGTTTTCTTTTGCCTAATGATTTGCTGTTAATGTCGTTAAAAAGCTCAACTTCATCACAGTTCGAATAAACCACCACACTATCTTTTACACCGGCTTTGCTCCAGCGGTTTGGCCAGGTATGCGATACAATGTAAACCATTGGTTGTGTTGCTTTTGGCGCATAATTAGCCCTAAACATGTAAAAAACATCGGTAGGTTCTTCCCAGGGGGTAAACATGCCTTTGTAATTTACCGGACCAATCCGATCTAAATCGCGAAGCCCCTCGCCCCCCTGAACCCGTCCCGGATTATCGTGAGAACTGTACAACCAGAAAAAATGACCAGCTGTTTTATCCTTCACCGATTCGGCCAGGCGTACTTTGGTTTCCATTAAGTCAGTCATTTTGTTTTCGGTATAACCTTTACCAGCCGCATCAACATCATGTAGATCAATGGTTCGCCAGGCACCATACTCGCCTACCAAAACCTGTCTTTGCAAATCTTCGCCATAAGTTAAAGGATTGCCGCCATAAGTGCCTGTCCAGTTTTGGGGCACATCCCAATCGGTGCCTTTACCGCCATTGCAGGTGGTTACTTTTCTTTGCGATGAAGCTGTTGGATCGAGTTTGCGGATTAATTCGGTGCACTCACGGGCAAAATCTTCGGGCAAGGTACTTTCGTTTTCAAGTCCCCATAAAACCACCGCCGGACTGTTCCGTCTTTCTTTTACCCAATCGGTTAACAGTGTTTTGAAATTCTTTCTAAACTCAGGCGTATCGTACCAAATGTGCGCCGCCATTTGTGTCCAGCACAAAATACCTTCCTTATCCCAGTAATCGGAGTACAGTAAATTGTGCGGCTGGTGCGCATCGCGGAAAGCATTAAAACCGGCCGCTTTAATCTGCATCACCCGCGAACGGATCTGCTCAGGACTAAAAGCATGGCTCTGACCAATTAAATGCTCATATTCGGCAATACCATTGATAAAAACAGGTTTTCCATTTAACAGAAATACCTTTTGACTGGCCTGTTCGCCTATAGGCCAGCTAATCCAACGAATGCCATAAGGCGTTAGCTGTTCGTCGAGTATCTTGCCGTTTTCAAGAATTGTTGTTTTTAAAGTATAGCGATAGGGATTTTCAAGCGACCATAGTTTAGGGTTAGCAATGGTAGCGGTTTTTTGCGCCACATCTATTTCTTTTCCTGCCACCAGATTAACATTGCGTTTTAATAGCTGCACCACTTTTCCGGAGGCATCAAGCAATGCGTTGGAAATTGTAACTAACCTGTTTTTGAAACTGTAATTTTTTAAGGTAGTGGTGAAGTTTAAAACAGCGGCTTTTTCCGAAACTTGGTTGTCGTTCCAGATGTGCACACCAAAGGGCATTACACGCACTTCGTTGGTAACAATCAAATGTACCGGCCTGAAAATTCCCATGGGCTGCGAGCCTTCTGAAAAGCCACGTTCGGTAGAACAACCGCCATCAACCCAAGGTAAATCCTGGATATTGGAGGGATGATCGGCTCTCACTGCCAGTATATTTTCACGGTTATTGAGTTTAATTGCCGCCGTAACATCGAGCGTAAATGTTGTTCGGCCTCCAGCATGGTAACCTACCTTTTGACCATTGAGCCAAACTGTTGCATAAGAACCCACACCTTCAAAATATAAAAAGAACCGCTTGCCTTGCTTCAATTCATTGGTTTTGAAAGCTTTGCGGTACCAGGCATAGCCATGCTTATTGCCATGAAGTTTGCGTTGGTAGCCTTCGTATTGATCCCAGTTATGCGGCACATTAACTTTTTTCCAGTTTTGAGTTTGATAGGTAAACGCCTGAAAGCCATCAAAAGCACTTTTGCTTTTCTCGTCGGCAACCGTAAGCCAATTGGTGTTTAAGGAAATGTCTTTGCGAATTTGAGCTTTAGTAAAGTTTATACTCCATAAAGTCAAGATCAATAAAACAAATACACGTTTGTTAAATTTTAGTCCGTGCGGACACGGACCAAGGCGCGTGAAATTTTTTAACCTTATATTCTCTTTTGCCAGGGTACATGTCACCACGGACCTTTTACTACTCAAAATATTATTAAAACTATTCCTGAAACTCCTTATCATTTCAAATCTCCGTTCAGTTTATAGGTTTCGCCTGCTTTGGTATGCAGTTGCACAACCAGGTTTTTGTAATGCAGCGTGCAATCTCCACCGGTTTTAGATTTAAGCATGAATGAAGTCAATGTTCCGTTCTCCCAACTCAAATCAACATCAAAACCACCTCTGGCCTGTAAACCTTTAATGCTGCCCGTAGGTATAGCTGTTGGTAAGGCCGGCAAAATATCCAGATAACCCTGATGACTTTGTAAAATCATTTCAGCTATGCCTGCTGCGCCTCCAAAATTGCCATCGATCTGAAATGGTGGGTGTGCATCGAAAAGGTTTACATAAGATCCCGCACCGTTGTTGGCTGGTTTCATTAGCATTTTTACGAGTTTCATGGCGTGGTCGCCATCTTTAAACCGGGCCCAAAAGTTTATTTTCCAGGCCAAACTCCAGCCCGTAGCATCATCTCCGCGATATAACAGCGATTGCTTTGCGGCCTGCATCATTTTGGCATCGCTATCCCAGGTAATGTCGTTACCCGGATAAACACCCCATAGATGCGAAACGTGACGGTGCTTATTGGTGGTATCGTCTTTATCTTCAAGCCATTCCTGTAACTGGCCGAATTTGCCAATCTGGTTGGGAGCCAGCTGTTTTAGTTTTTCTTCCAATGTTTTTTTCAAATCGGCATCGGTATGAAGCACATTGGCAGCTGCTATACAGTTTTTAAAGAGCGATCTGATAAGCTGGTGATCCATGGTTGGGCCGGCTACTAAACCACCATTTTCAGGAGAGTTGGAAGGTGTACTGATTAACCAGCCCGTTTTAGGATCCTTCACCAGAAAATCTACAAAAAATAAAGCCGCCTGTTTCATCGCAGGGTAACCTTCTGTTTCCAGGAATTTGCGATCCTGACTAAACTGGTAATGTTCCCATAAATGCTGACTTAACCATGCCCCGCCTGTCATCCAGATGCCGTGGTTAGAAGCGTTTATAGCCGCGGTTCCGTTCCATAAATCGGTGTTGTGGTGTAAAACCCAACCGCGAGCATTATAATATTGTTTGGCCGTTTCGCTACCTGTTTTGGTTAAGCCTTTAATTTTTTGGAATAAGGGCTCGTTTAAAGCAGAAAGGTTGAGTATTTCTGTTGGCCAGTAATTCATTTCCAGGTTAATGTTGGTGGTATATTTACTGCCCCATGGCGGGGTTAACAAATCGTTCCAGATTCCCTGAAGATTAGCAGGCTGTGTACCTGGTCGTGAACTTGAAATTAACAAATACCTCCCATACTGCATGTACAAAGCCGCAAATGCAGCATCATTTGAACTTGCAAATTTGGCCAGGCGCTCATCAGTTGACAGCTGCTCATTTTCTGAACGTCCAAAACTTACCTCAAATTTGTTGTAGTACTGCTGGTATTCTTTAATGTGGTTTTGTTTAATTTCAGCATAGGTTTTCCCTTTCAGGCTGTTTAATGCTTTAACATTGGCAGTAGCAGGCAAACCTGAAACATCCTGTGCATTAATAAAATTGGTGCCAGCCGTTAAATAGAGCGTTACTTCATCGGCCTGATTGATGCTGATCTTGTTGTTAACGATTTTTAAAGTTCCCTTCTTAACAATGGCCGTTAGCCTACTCTCTCCTTTTAAGGCCCCATCTTTTACCTGTACGCTTAAAGACAGTGTTTGGTTATCAAGCATCTTTACCGACGATTTACGGTGCGAACTTGATAGCACGGCATCAAAACTAATTGCTTTGGGTTTATCGGCCGTTAAATGAATTACTATGGCCTGGTTAGGCTGACTAGCCAGATATTCGCGCTGATAATTTACACCATCAATCGTAAAAGTGGTTTTAGCTATCGCAGTACTCACATCAAGTGAGCGCTTATAGTTGCTAACCAACGATTTACTTTGCCTGAAGTATAAATTTAAATCGCCAAAAGGCTGATAACTTGCCTGATATTGTGGTATAGCAGGCGGATTTTCGTCCTGTATTTTATATTTCCATTCCTTTTCCAGCGAAACGCCTTGCGAAATGTCAGCGCCAACGGGATAAATTCCAATCTTTTTGCTGGTATCTTTATAACCTACCAATCCACCCTTATCTGCATAATTGAGTACCTGGATGGCGATTATATTTTTGCCTTTTTTGACCAGCTTTGCTGGGATGGTATATTTTCTGGGCTCGGTGTTATCGGTGTTGCCCACCAACTCACCGTTGATATAAGTGAAATCCTGATCACGAACACGGTTGAGGTCGAGTATGAGGTCATTTCCTATCCAATTCTCCGGAACATCAAAACTTGTTCTAAACCAAACTGCTCCGTCTAAATTGGCTAAACCCACAGTCTCCCAGCCATCAAAAGCAGGCACTTTAATGGTTTTCCAAAGCTTATCATCAAAACTTGTTAATGCAGGGTTGCCCTCAATGCCCTTCCCCGCTTTCATCTGACTTACCCAGGCATTCCTATCGCCTGATTCGCTCTGCAGGCCCATAAATTCTGCCTGAGCAAGGGCTTCTGCCTCTTTTTGCTTCCCTTTAAAAAGCAGTTCTCTAATGTCGTTTAAATATTTGTAGGCTCCCTTGCGGTTGTAATCTCTAGGTTTTCCGGTCCACAGGGTTTCCTCGTTAAACTGGATGTGATCTTCGGCTGTTCCGGCAAAAAGCATAGCGCCTAAGCGGCCATTACCAATTGGTAAGGCATCGGTCCATTTTTCTGCAGGTTTGTTGTACCATAAAGTATGGTTATTTTCCTGCGCCCAGCCATTCGATTGAACGGTTACCGCTAAAATTAAAGTGCCCAGTAAAAATTTAAATTTCATGTTATTGTCCTTTGTCGCCAGATATAATTTCGATGGTAGCCGTTACTTCCTTTTCTTTTTTAACCGGCGTTTTTATCCTTCTGAAATTATTGTTCCCTAAAAATATGTTTTTGGTTTCAGCGCCACTCAACTTTAGGTAATTATTTATTTCGGCCGAAGGAAAGGCATTGTATAAAAACAAATCAGAAACATTGGTAAGATCAACTACAGCGGCATTTGCAGGTATTTTATTGCTTTTTAAGCCATCAATAATGAGGTTATTTACTTTTAAGGCTTTTACGGCGGCACCAATTTGTGTATTTACGGATACATTATGCAGTTCAATATCAGTGGCGTTGCTGATCGAAAAACCGCTTTTGGCTTCGAGGTTAATGTCGTTAAATGTGATGTTGCTGATGGGCATTTCCTCCAAACCGTTTAAATAGGCGGCCTGATTTACCTGCCCCGTAATATTGGCGAAATGGATGTTCCTGAATGTAGGTGTACGCTCTGAAACTGGTTCGGGATTGGTTTTGGCGTATTGCATATCCAGTACAATGGCCTGCTCCCTGATGTTTTTCATGATGATGTTGCTTACCCTGATCTCCTCAACCACACCTCCTCTGCCACGGGCAGTTTTAATGCGGATGCCCCGGTCGGTTCCGTCAAATACACAATTGGAGATGGTAATTTTGCGCACATCGCCCGACATCTCACTGCCGATTACTACCCCACCATGGCCTGATAGCATGGTGCAATTGGTAATTACGTAATTCTCAGCAGGAACAGCCATCTTTCTGCCCGGAGCGTCTTTGCCCGATTTGATGGTGATACAATCGTCGCCTACGCTGATGTGGCAATCGGAAATGTGTACATTTTTACACGATTCGGGGTTGATGCCGTCGGTATTGGGCGAATGCGGATTGTTGATGGTGACTGCATGGACCTTAACGTTTTCGCAAAACTCTGGATTAACCGTCCAAAATGGCGAATTACGAATGGTTATGCCATCTATTAATACGTTTTTGCAAAACATGGGTTGTATAAATGGCGGACGCAAAAAGCCACGTTTCATTTGTTTGGGATCGTCGGGTAGTATAATGTCTTTATTGAGGCTGGCAAAGGTGGTTTGCCATTTCGATATCGGCTGACCTTCTTTGTAACCTTCTACAAAATCCCACCATTTTTTGCCATGCCCGTCTATAATACCGCGACCAATTATAGAGATATTTTCGGCTTTATAGGCGTAAAACAATGGCGAGAAACTGGTTACATCTACCCCTTCATAGCGGCTCTTCACCATCGGAAGGTAATCGTCGAAGTTATCGCTAAAATGAAGCTCAGCTCCGGCATCAATCAAAATAGTGATGTTGCTTTTTAAATGGATTGCACCAGTTAAATACTTACCCGCAGGGAAATAGACGGTACCACCACCTGCTTTTGATGCTGCTTCGATGGCATTTTTAATGGCTGTAGTGGCGAGCTTGCTGCTGTCGTTTTTAGCGCCATACTTGATTACATTATAGTAGCTCTGGGCGCTAAGGCTTAAAGAAGCTGTTATAGCAATTACAAAAGTTAAAGTCCTGATTAAATATTTCATCTGCTTTATTAATAAATTTCGTCATGCTGATCCGATAGCTATCGGATTTATTTCAGCATCTCTATATCGTCCTCGTTTGTAACGAGGATTGGTATGATCCTATCTCTGTGATCCTATCTCTGTCCGTAGAGTTCCGAAGGACTCTACGGATTGTGGCATGGAAAAGAGTCTCTGACTCGCTTTTACCTCTTGAGTTTCAAACTCAATCCTATTCGCCAATCCGTAGTGATGCAGTGCTTAACACTACGGACAGAACTTGCACTATATCGTCCTCGTTTGTAACGAGGATGTATGTGATCAGCGATTTTATCGCTTAATTTTCATCTGTCCGTAGAGTTCCGAAGGGCTCTACGGATTTTCGCATGGAAAAGAGTCTCTGACTCGTTTTTAGCTATTGAGTTATAAACTCAACTTTATTCATCAATCCGTAGTGACGAGATGCTTGACATTACGGACAGGGGTTTTCGCTTCATTCCCTTAATTCAGCTGCACTTTTACTGGCTTTAAATCTTTGCCTTTAAAAATCACTTTACCATCTGCAAATACCAGAAATCCTTTGCCTTTATTGTATTTAGTTCCGGTTTTATCCCACAATACCGTTAAAGTTTTGTTGTGGTACGAAACGTTATCAAGCATAAACCAATCCCATTGGTTTTTAGGGATTAGCGGATATATTTCCAAAGTATTGTCTGTTCGTGGTTTAATGCCAACCAGGTCGTTGATAATTAAATCGCAAAAAGTAGAATGGTTATAGAAACTACTTCTCGGATTATCGCCTTTTAACCATTCGCCATTCTTTTCATCCTGATATTCACCAATATAAGGCTTGCCGTTTTTAGTATGCGATGCAGCGAATTTATGTAACGCTGCATAAAATACGCTGGCATTCATTTTACCATGCTGCTTGTAATTGGTAAGCAGGTTCGCCAATCCTTTTAGAGTTTGAGAACTGGCAAATGGCCAAAGCGCGCCGTCCCATTCGCAGCTGTGACCCGAGCCACGTGTTCTGAAAGTTGGGTTTCTCCGTTCAGCTGTAGTTAAACCCCAGGGCGCATTAAAACCTGCGGTATCCAATAGCTGATCCCAGGCCTTTGCATAGGTAGCTTTATCATCGGGCAAATTAAAATCCCATGGAATAAAGCCAATGGCTTCGCGAACTTCGGCATAACCTCCCTTTGCTTTTCTGGTTTCGAAAAAGGTCGAGGCTGGATTCCAAAGGCTATCCTGAACCAGTTTCTTAACCGAATCTGCCTTGAGATTGTATTTGCTAACTAAGGTGTTGTTACCAAGCATTTTACCAATCTTACTTAAAGCAATGGCATTTCCATACATGTAGCTGTTAATGGTTGGTCGCTGGTTCTGGTCTTTCCGAGATCCGCTGATTGATTCTTCCATCCCATCTTTCACATCATTTTGCCAGAACAATCCGTTTTTAAGTTTGCGTTCAGCTTCCCATTTGGCATAATCTTTATCCAACGCAGGCAGAATTTCCTTTAAAAATTCCTGATCAGGCTTTACCAGATTGTTTTGATATACCGCATCGTCTATCCAGCTGCTAAACTGGTGAAAACGCTGCTTCGTTTGACCTACATCGGCATGGTACAACCAAAATTTCACATAATCCTGCAGGTAACTGTTGTCTTTTAACCACCTGCCCTCGTAAAGGTGATGGCCTAAGGCACAGCTAATAGAATTGTATTTGCCTGCATGTTTAACCGGCTCAATAAATTCGGTAAAAATGAAACCCTCGGGTGTTTTTACCAGATGCTTGCGATAGGTCCACCAGCGGTAATAATAATTTTGTTCCAGCACTTCATCCGGGCATTCGAATAAAGGGATTTGACCTGCCAGCCAGGTAAATGCTTCGGCATTAGGAACATAGTTTTTTACCGCTTCCGTATCAATTGAATTGAAATAGGTAACGTATTTCTTCAGCTTTTCCGTTCCTAAAATAGTTTTTTGCTGTGCAAAACCGGTAATAGTGCATAACGAGAGTGTCGCAGCAGCTATCAAATTTCTTGTATTTATCATTATTCAAATAACCAATCTATGTCTTTTCCCCTGCCATCTAAACCAGCGTTAAAAATCCGCAGTTCCTGTTTATCATCAATAAAACCTAAAACCAAACAAGCCCCTTTGCCTAAAGTTAAGCTATGTGTTCCGGCTGCAAAAGCGTAAGCGTGCACATTTACCGGAGGGAAACCATAAGGCACCAGGGCATTTGATATTTTAATTTCCGACTGACCATAATTATTGGCGCTTGCATCGGTTTCCAGCTGTGGTGGCGCAAGGAACTGAGAATTCTTCTGGTTGAAAAAACCTACCAGTAATTTTACCGGCACAGCTGTACTGAACTTAATTTCAGTTCCGTTTTTGATCTGATCTGCTTTAGCCAGTTTAATGCCTTTTAAACCCAGCAATTCATCGGCAAGCTCTTTAATTTTAACGGTTGTGTCAGTAAAAACAACAGCATCTTTTGCTAAAATATAACTTTCAGGATGGTTTAAAATCTTTACTTCGGCAGCTTTATAGGTTACCGTTTTAGCTGTTGCTCCTTGTTTAACCGATTTTAGCGAATCGATACTATGTTTAAAATGGTTGAGCTCTTTGGTAAAAACCGGTAACATTTCGCGCCAGTGTATAAATGTTTTATCAACCCCGCGCATTGGGATTTTGCGTTGTTTGGTTTGCATGCTATTGGCATACAGGTAGCTTTTTTCGGTGCGTTTAACCAGTTCGGCATAATGTGTTACGCTTTTTTCGAGAAACGGAAGTGCCTGATCAAGGTCTGTAACACTGTTAGAATATTTATAACGTAAAATCCAGAGTGCAGCTTTTACCTTTTCGGCGTAAAAGTTCGCCATGGCATCGTAACAATACATGTCGTTTTTAAGGCGGTTAAATTCTGCAGTATCTTTGGTAACCGTTGGTGCAGCGTTTTGTATAGCAGTTAATGCTTTCTGACCATGCGCTACCACTTCTTTGGCTATTTGTACAGGTGTTTCGCCAATGTGACCCTGCTTTTTCCATTCTTTTTCGGCGTAATCGATAATCATTTCGCCTTCAGGAGCTTCCGATTCGTACATTAAAGTAAATACACCATAACGGAAAGGGTTAATTAATTGGGTCATCAACATGCCCAGTGTTAAAGTTTGGCGGTTTCCATCGGTGATGCCATATCTGCGCAAGAGTTTGGGCGATATTTCTCCCGATTCTTCATAAGCATTTAATATTGCTTTGCCGCCGCTTAGGCTGGTGCCATACTTATTGGCGAGTGCTTTGCCCCAGTAATTAACTTCCTGGTTGCGGTCTCTTTGCGAATTCCATGCATATCTGGCCCATTCCTTATACCAGATCCAGTCGCGGTCTACCTCCAGCAAGCGTCCTTTTACTTCGTCGGCAGTGTAAGGCCAGTCCCAATAGCTGGCTTGCGGGTACAAGTGTAAACCTTTAGCGCCATAAATTTTGTTCATGGCCTGCACCGATTTCTGAATAAAATCAGCCGAACCATATCTGAAAGGCTCTAAATTGGCCAGAATGTGTACGTTAGAGATGTTTACTGTACCGATTGAGGCCAGTTTACGGTTCAGCTCTGCCCAGGCACCGCGTGGTGTGTAGGTGGTTAAAGCTTCGCCGTTAAATTTGTTTTCGGTGTACAGGTTTTTATATAGCGGTAAGGCGGCTTTCATTACGCTTGGGGCATCCGTATCGTGTGCACGCAATACAATAGGTGGCTCTTCTTTTATGCCAGCAGCTTTTAATCCGTCTTTTACACCCGGGATAATGGTTTTGGTAAACCAATCGATATCATCCTGCCCTACGCCTTCCATAGCTTCGCCCAATGCAACCATTAAGCCTACATTTGGATATTTTTCTACAAATGCTGCAATCGATTTTTGGGTATAATCGGCGATTAAGGGAATAATCGGACGGTTACGGTCCTGTGTTTTTAATCCATGTTTATCAGCAAATGGCTTTGGGATAATGATATTGTAAAACATCTGAATTACCCAAATGCCCCGTTTATCGGCTTCGTGGGTTAAAAACCTGAAAATTTCCTCGTTCTTTTTAAGTGTGGAATCGTCTACTTCTACTGCGTAAGGATAGGCTTTCAATCTCAATAAAGAAGAAAATGGATGGCCGTTCCAGAGATAAAGCGAATTGTAACGGTTTTCAACCATCATGTCCAGATATTTAATCCACAAGGCTTTGTCGTAAAGCCAGGGGAAAGTTTCTGGTGTGTAGGGATATTCGTAAACATCGTGACCAGGAAGATAATCGGGCTTTTGCAAGCCAATACAAGTTCCGCGGAGTACCATTTCGGGTTGATCTGAAACAGCTAATGCAGTTGGTAATTTGCCGGTTTCGTTAATTTTATCGGCCAGTTCAATACAGCCATATAAGGTGCCCGATGCATCATGACCTGCTATATATAAGGTGCCACTTTTATCTGTATAAATGGTATAAGCTTCTTTTTTGGCATTGGCTATTTTGCTTTTTAAGGAAGCCGGAAGTTTGCTGGCCAAAACCACATCAGTAAATATGCCGATGATGATACCTGGCCTGCTTGTAGCCTTTTGACCTTGCGTTGTTATGCTGGCCTGATAACCAATTTTATTTAAAGCTTTTAAAACCTGCTCGGCGCCAAACTTTACCCTTACATGCGCAGTTGCTGGTATTAATATATTTTTTTCGGCGCGACTTGCCGCACTTGAAAAAGAGATCGATAAAAAATAACAGGAAATAAAAATCAGAAAATTTCTCATGCAATTGGCTCTAATAACAAACCCTTAAAAATTAGGATTTTGTGTAATATTTGGTTGTAATATTATTTAAATATAAAAACAATATTCAAATATAAGTAAATTAGCCTTTGGCTTTTGTAAAATTTATGCAAGGTAAAGCCCTTTTAGAGGTTTATGGCAGGTATGACAATATCTGTTAATATTTAGACAAGAAGATAAAATTTTTAATCAACAATATTTATTTTATTTGTAGTCGTATTCTAATCAATTATAACATTAAGTCCGTTTTTTAGGCGCTGGTAAGCTCAATTTATAATTTAAGGATGCCAAATCAAAATACGTATATTACATTATCAATCAATTTAAACAACAAACATGTTTTCACTCAAAAATAAAAAAGCAGTAGTTACAGGCGGCGGAAGTGGAATTGGCAGGGCTATTGCAACTATTCTGGCCAAACAGGATGCTGAAGTACATATCATCGAACTAGGTACAGCACAGGCACAAGATACACTTGATGAAATTAAGGCTGCCGGCAAACAAGCTTTTAGTTATGCCTGCGATGTTTCAGACCACCAGGCGGTTAAAGCTGTTTTTGAACAGATTGGAAGCATAAATATTTTAGTAAATAATGCCGGTATTGCACATATTGGTAAAGCCGATACCACTGAAGAAAGCGATTTTGACCGCGTAATGCGCGTAAATGTTAAAGGTGTTTACAATTGTTTGTATGCTGCTATTCCGCAAATCCGTTTGGCTGGCGGTGGCGTTATCATTAATATGGCTTCAATTGCAGCACTAATTGGTTTGCCCGATCGTTTTGCTTACAGCACGGCAAAAGGTGCAGTAAAAGCCATGACCATGAGCGTAGCGAAAGACTATATCGGCGAAAACATCAGGTGTAATTCAATTTCTCCGGCAAGGGTACATACGCCCTTTGTAGATGGCTTTTTACAGAAAAACTATCCGGATAACATCCCCGAAATGTTCGAGAAATTATCTAAAACACAACCTATCGGCCGTATGGCTAAACCTGAAGAAATTGGCGCGCTTGCTTTATATTTGTGTAGCGACGAAGCTTCGTTTATTACCGGCTGCGATTACCCGATTGACGGTGGATTTACGACCCTGAACAATTAATACCCTATTTTAAATACAATAAAGAACCTTTTAACATGAAATTAATAAGATTTGGCGAAGCAGGAGCAGAAAAACCAGGAGTAATTATCAACGATAACTATTTCGATGTATCTGCCTTGGTTAGTGATTATAACGAAGAGTTTTTTGGTGGCGATGGCCTTGAAAAATTAAAATCAGCTATTGCATCGGCTGATTTACCACAGGTAGATAAAGGTGTGCGCTTAGGTCCTGCTTTGGCACGTCCCTCTAAAATTATCTGTGTTGGTTTAAATTACAAAGACCATGCGGCAGAAACTAATGCCCCTATTCCAGCCGAACCCATTTTATTCTTCAAAGCCACCAGCGCTATTGTAGGCCCGAATGATGATTTGGTGATCCCTAAAAACAGTAAAAAAACAGATTGGGAAGTAGAATTAGCTATTGTTATTGGTAAAAAAGCCAGTTACGTATCAGAAGAAAATGCCTTAGATCATATTGCTGGTTATGTATTGCACAACGATTACAGCGAGCGCGAATTCCAGCTGGAGCGTAACGGACAGTGGGTAAAAGGAAAAAGCGCCGATACCTTTGCACCAATCGGGCCATTTATTGCTACACAGGATGAAATTGCTGATGTACACAACTTACGTTTGTGGTTAACCGTTAACGGCAAAACTTTACAGGATGGAAATACCTCGAACCTGATTTTCAATGTGCCGTTTATGATTGCTTATATCAGTCAGTTCATGACTCTTTTACCTGGCGATGTAATTACTACAGGTACACCTGCTGGTGTAGGTTTAGGACAAAAACCTGAGCCATGGTACTTAAAAGCAGGCGATGTAGTGGAATTGGGTATTGATGGCCTGGGTACAAGTAAACAGACTGTTAAAGCTTACAGCGAAAACTAATATGAAGAGATATTGCCTGGCGCTCGATCTGGTTGATGATGAGCAGCTTATTGCAGAATATAAGCAATATCACCAATCGGTTTGGCCTGAAATTAAAGAAAGCATTATTGCTTCCGGGATCGAAAACCTCGATATATATTTAACTGGTAACCGGTTATTTATGATTATGGAGGTAAACGAAAGCTTTTCCTTAGAAGAAAAAGGAAAGGCCGATTTAGCCAACCCCAAAGTGCAGGAATGGGAAACTTTGATGTGGAAATTCCAGCAGGCATTGCCAGGTGCCAAACCGGGCGAAAAATGGAGCTTAATGGATCAGATATTTAAACTTTAGTGCTTTTACAATATGATTGATACCCACGTACACTTTTGGAATTTCGACCCGGTTAGAGATAACTGGATTAATGAGGATATGCAAACCATCCGTAAAGATTTTTCTCCTAAAAACCTCTTAAGGGTGTATAGCGATTTGAATATTACCGGATGTGTTGCAGTGCAGGCCAGTCAATCGGAAGAAGAAAACGATTTTCTTTTAACCCTGGCCGGACAGAACGAAATTATAAAAGGCATTGTAGGCTGGGTTGATTTGTTAAACCCTGATCTTGACGAGCGATTAAGCTACTGGAACAATCATAAAACCATTAAGGGCTGGAGGCACATCCTGCAGGCTGAGAATCGAGATTTTATCCTCAATCCAGCTTTTATTGCTGGTGTTAAACAGTTAAAAAAATACAATTATACATACGATTTGTTGTGTTATCACGACCAGTTGGAAGCCATTATACAAATGGTTGATCAAATTCCCGATCAGCCATTTGTATTGGATCATTGTGGCAAGCCAGATGTAAAAAGTCAGGATTTGAAATTGTGGGCTGAAAACATTAAAACTTTAGCTGCAAACCCCAATGTGCAATGTAAAGTATCGGGTTTGTTAACTGAAGCAGACTGGAAAAACTGGACAGAGCAAGAACTGTTTAACGCCTTTGACGTAATATTTGAGCATTTTGGCCCTGAACGCGTAATGTATGGCAGCGACTGGCCGGTAATGTTACTCAGCAGGCCTTACGAGGATTGGTTTAATTTAGTAAATAAATATACCGAACGTTTCACTGTTGCAGAAAGAAGATTGATCTTTTCTGATAACGCGAAGGTTTTTTATAGTCTTTAAAGACTGTTTTTAAACCCCGTGTGGCTATTACCTGGCGCTTAAATTCTCCAGAAACCAAACATGGCCGATAGTGCAGGATGGAGATTAGAATATATAGTGTTAGTTTTCGGTTTTTAACACCCCTGCGGCCAAGACAATAAATTTAATAATGAGCAAAAAAATTACCTTTCCTTATCACTCTCAATATCCTTCGGTAGCTGACCTTAGAAGTAAAGCAAAAAGAAGAATACCAAAATTTGCATTCGATTATCTGGAAGGCGGCTGTAACGAAGGGCTAAATCTGGTCCGTAATGAAACTGATTTCGATAATATATATTTAAAACCTAACTATTTACGTGTTGGTGGAGATATTGATATGTCGGTTGAGCTTTTTGGCCGCAAATACAGTGCTCCTTTCGGTATTTCTCCTATCGGTTTGCAAGGCTTAATGTGGCCCAATGCGCCCGAAATTCTAGCTAAGGCGGCAGCTAAACACGATATCCCCTATACATTGAGTACGGTATCGACCAGTAGTATCGAACGGATTGCTGAAGTTTCGGAAGGAAAAGCCTGGTTTCAGCTTTACCACCCTACTGAAAATAAACTTAGGGATGATATTTTATCACGCTTAAAAGCAGTTGAATGTCCGGTTTTGGTTGTGCTGGTAGATGTACCTGCCTTCGGATTAAGGTATAAAGAAATTAAAAGTGGCCTTTCAATACCACCTAAAATGTCGGTAAATAACATCTTACAGGCATTTGCAAGACCATTATGGGGTATAAAAACACTACAGCATGGTATCCCCTCTTTTGCCACCTTAAAACCTTATATGGAAAAAGGGATGGACATGTCGCAGCTCGGACAGTTTATGAACAGAACGTTTACAGGCAAGGTGGATATAGAAAAGGTTTCGGCCATCCGCGAAATTTGGAAAGGACCTTTGGTATTAAAGGGTATAGCTACCGATGAAGATATGCAGGCAGCTATACAGATTGGTGTTGATGGAGTTATTGTTTCGAATCATGGTGGCCGTCAAATTGATGCGGGCGAATCATCGATTAACTCTTTAATTAAACTCGCCGGCAATGAAGCCTATAAATCAAAACTCAAGATTATGCTGGATGGAGGAATCCGTTCAGGGGTTGATTTGGCCAGGGCACATGCAGTAGGTTCTGAATTCAACTTTATGGGCCGCCCGTTTATGTATGGCGTTGGAGCATTGGGTAATGAAGGTGGAGACCATACCATCAATATGTTTAAAACCCATTTATATCAGATTATGCAACAGCTCACGATCGAAAAAATTTCGCAATTCCCCGAAAGGTTATTGTAATTTAAGCGAGATATCTCTTTGCACGATCGTCATTGCCAGCTTGACTGGCAATCTTTTCTTACTAGTTGGTGTCGCACGAGCCAGTTCATAGCGTTTTTGCATGATCAGTGCTAGTTCATCCCCCTGCCCCCTTCAAAAGGGGGGCGAGATAGGCTACTTGATTAGCTCTAAGAATCATGCTATTCCGTCATTATCCGTGCTTCCGTGGCAAAAAGCCTTACGCATAAAAAGACCTCACAGATTTCTAAAACCTGTGAGGTCTATCCAGTGTTTCGGTCGGTGAGACACCAACCGATAGATGAAACAGTTAACCTATTTCGAGAACTTATAAGTTGTACTGGTCTTATACGTTTCGCCCGGTTTAAGTACCGTAGATGCAAAATTCGCGTGGTTTGGTGCATCAGGGAAGTGTTGCGTTTCTAAACAGAATGCCGAACGGTGAGGGTAAGATTTACCACCTTTACCATCTTTATCAGCGCCCGTTAAAAAATTACCACTGTAAAACTGTAATCCAGGCTCTGTTGTAATCACCGATAACACAATACCTGTTTTAGTGCTTTTAACAACCGCTACCGGTGCTTTACCATCGTGATGGGTTAATGCAAAGTTATGGTCGTAACCTTTACCAAATTTTAATTGCTCGTCGTTATCGCCAATTTGTTTGCCAATCAATTTACTTTTGTTAAAATCGAAAGCAGTACCTGCAACAGGTTGTAATTTACCGGTTGGAATCAGGGTAGAATCTACCGGCGTATAAGCGCTGGCATCAATCATTAATTCGTGATCTAAAATGGTGCTGTCGCCTTCGCCGTTTAGGTTAAAGTAAGCGTGGTTGGTTAAGTTTACAATAGTGGTTTTATCTGTAGTGGCTACATAGTCGATTTGCAGGGCATTATCGTCGGTTAGCGTATAAGTAACCTTAACGTCCAGTTTACCCGGATAACCAGCTTCCCCATCCTGAGAAACATAGCTCAGTTCCAGTTTGGTACTGTCTACTTGCTTCGCTTCCCACACTTTGCCAAAAAAACCATCGGTACCACCGTGCAAGGTGTTTACACCATCATTAAGCTGCAATTGATATTCCTTTCCATCTAAAGCAAATTTACCTTTGCCAATCCGGTTTCCGTATCTGCCAATCAGCGCGCCAAAAAACGGTTCGCCTTTTTTACGGTAAGCCCCGATGCTATCGTAACCCAATACTACATCAGTTAATTTATTGTTTTTATCGGGTACCAGTAACGAAACCACCCTGCCTCCGTAATTGCTAATCGAAACCGAAGCCCCCTGCTTATTTTTTAATGTGTAAAGTTTAACGGCTTTGCCATCAATGGTAGTCTGGTATTTTAACGAATCGTTTTGGGCACCGGCTTCGGCTGCTTTATTCGATTTGGTATTGCACGAAGTAATAACCAGCGCTACACACAAGGTAGCCAGCGGCAAAGCCTTTAAGAATGTTTTTTTCATCTTTATTATTGGTTTTAGGGTGATGAAGCATTCGTGATTTGTACAGATTAAAACCCGCATGCTTTCATATAGATTTATTTTTGGTTAACGCTAAAGTAGTAAAAAAATAATTAACGTTAAGTTAACGATTATAATATTATTTCTCTTAATATTGATCATCATTCCCTACATCAAAAAAAATCACATAATTTAGCAAGAATATGCACGATTTGAATTTCAGACCTAAAGCTTTTCTTTTCGATTTAAACGGAACCATGATTAACGATATGGAATACCATACGTTGGCCTGGTACAGCATTATGACCGAAGATTTAGGTGCAGCACTGGATTACGAAAGTGTTAAAAGGGAAATGTACGGTAAAAACCACGAAGTACTGGAACGTGTTTTCGGCAAAGGTAAATTTAGCCCTACTGAGGTAGAACGCCTTTCAGTAGATAAAGAAAAGCGCTATCAGGCAGGTTATTTACCTCACCTGGCCTTAATTGATGGGCTGGCGAACTTTTTGGAGCGGGCAAAGGCTGCACATATTCCAATGGCTATTGGCTCGGCAGCCATTCCTTTTAATATCAATTTCGTGGTTGATGGTTTAAGCATCCGCCATTACCTGGATGCGATTGTAAGTGCCGATGATGTGCAAACAAGTAAACCCGATCCGGAAACTTTTTTAAAGGCTGCAGCGGCACTGGGTATTGCTCCGGCTGATTGCCTGGTTTTTGAAGATGCACCGAAAGGAGTAGAATCGGCCCTGAATGCAGGCATGCCTTGCGTGGTATTAACCACCACACATACCATTGAAGAATTTGATGGTTATCCGAATATTTTAGGGTATATTACTGATTACAATGACACTAAATTAAATATGCTTTTTTAAACATGGGAAAATATTTAAATCAAAAACCTGTACTGGTTGCCGTAGACTGCATTATTTTTGGTTACGATGGCGAAGAACTGAAACTTTTGGTTATAAAAAGGGCCATTGAGCCGGTTAAAGATCAATGGAGCTTAATGGGAGGCTTTATCGGCGAAAACGAAAACCTCGATGGTGCCGCGAAACGTATCCTGCTGGAACTTACCGGACTGCACGATGTATATTTAGAGCAGTTACATGCTTATGGTAGCCCCGATCGCGATCCGATTGAACGCACCGTATCAGTAGTGTATTTCGCCCTGATCGATATCAATAAATACAGCAAACAGATTAATGATCAATACCATGCCGAATGGTTTAAAATTAAAGATGTACCTGAACTGATTTTCGATCACAACATTATGGTAAAAGCGGCTATGGATAAAATCCGTTATCAGGCAGCCCTCCACCCCGTTTTGTTCGAACTTTTACCTAAACGTTTTACCATCCCGCAACTACAGGCTTTATACGAGCAGGTGTACGATGCACCGATTGATAACCGGAATTTTATACGCAAAATTACCGCCAGTGGTTTGCTCATTAAACAAACCGATAAAGATAAATCGAGTTCCAGACGTGGTGCTTTCTATTTTAAACTCGATAAAAACAAGCATAAAGCCCAGTTTCAATCGTTTTTGAACTTTATACCGAAGGCTTCAAAATCGTAATTTGGTAAAGCATGGCGATCTGTTTTTGTTCTGCTTATTTTTTTAAGAAAAAAGATGAAAAATATTTTCAGATCTTACAAATTTAAAATCAGCAGGTTACAAACAGATAACATTATTTTAACGCTAAAGACCAAAAACATTTTATAAAAACATTTGCAAAGAAAGGATAAATCTCTATATTTGCACCTCCTTAAACAAAGGGAAATGATTCCGTAGCTCAGCTGGTAGAGCATTACACTTTTAATGTAGTGGTCCTGGGTTCGAATCCCAGCGGGATCACAGAAAGCCTCACAGAAATGTGGGGCTTTTTTGTGTTTTGGAGCTTTTGACAGATATCGGGCAGATGCACTATTTCAAAGTGTTTCGATCAATAACAATAGAAATATAAGCTCAAGATTGCGATAGAATCGCTATTCTCAACCGTCCTCGTTACAACCGAGGACGGTTGGTGTAAGATTAAGCTGCTTAACTACCTTAATGGCTTAATGGTGGCTAATTTTATCCTTAAGCAATTAAGTACATTAAGAAATGTTGAATCGCAGTTCTCAGCAATTCTCGTTACAAGCGAGAACGGTATTTACCTTTAGGTTTGTGGTCACATTCATCAGCTAGTCCCGCCTCGTAAAGACGTTTTAGTATTTCCTCATCCTTACCTCCGTATCGAAGCCCTGAGATACATGAAACCTGCATTGCACTTATTGCCCTATTGAGTTCATTGGGAGTTTGTGGCTGTTTTTTAAAATAGCAATGTCCGTATTCGATTTTCGAATGTTCAATCAGATCTGGCGCTTCGGCTTCAGGTGCTCCACAAGTAATACATACCTGGTTCTCTACATAAAAATCTCCCTGAACGTTTTCCGGGTATCTGCCTGGTAGTTCCTTATCGAAAAATTTTCCAAATATTTTCATTATGCTATTATTGATTGTGGAGGAGAACCACTTATTTAGCGTTTTACCAGGCAAATTTTCTTTCCTGCGCATTAAGTAATTTATCCACTTTCCTCCACTTAGGATCGAAGTCAATTTTATAAGTGAAAGATACGAATCTGTCTTCTGATTGCGCAGACATTGTTAAAAATTGCGCTACAGGTGCATCCTTTTCAGCATAAAATAACATATCTATTCCTTTATCTGCTGCGAGCCTGGAAACTAAATGGCAAATGCACATTTTCTTTAGCCCATCTAAAAAGAAATCCTCAATTGCTCCCATATCCAAATCAGGATTATCTTCAGCAATTTTATCAGTAAGGTCGATACTTATCCTAATGTGATAAGGACAAAATTCTTTGAACTCATATTTGCTAAAAGCTTTATCAACCCAGCCTGTCCCTGGCTTACCGTTTGGCTTAGCAACGTAAATGAATGTGGTGGATATACCTTCTCTGAATAGCTCACTTTCTCCCAATCAATGGATGAGGACTTCTTTGCCAATATTTTTTTAAAAAACTCCACGCTATTGGGAATAAAAATCTAGTTTGTAGAAGATAGAGACATCGGAAGTTTATTTGCAGGAGCTTTGCCGTAGTGGCCAGTGTACCATTCAATGAGTTTATCCGATTTAAACTGACTATTCCCATTCACTCCCCTAATAAACCGTTTAACGGATTTGGTTCCATCTTCGCCTTTCATGGCCTGGCAAATAACATAATCTACTATAATTTTGTCATCTGGTTTTGGGCCTTTGTAAGCTAATATCGCACCATCTTTTCCAATAATGAATGGTGCAGGATCGCCAAGTTTCAAAATCTCTCTGAATTCAGCCGATGAAGCATTGTTAACTAACCTATTGGTATTTAATGTCGTATCAGAGCCTACATAAAGCGTAGCAAAAACTACATCCGGATATTTAGCAAAACGTTCCTTCAATAACAGGTATGATTTTTCTTGCTGCTCAGACAGTTTCTTATTTCCCCAAACATATAGATAAACCGTTTTTTGCGGGTACAAATTGCCAAATGTTTCACTCTTTCCATTCTGATTTACAATTTGGATATCAGAAATATGGGTACTGGTGTAATCATTGTAATCTTTAACCAAGAGTTTGGCAAAACCCTTAACCATCATGGTGCAAGAACTGGTAAAAACGCAAAGCGCGAGGATAAGCAGGTAAGTAGATTTTTTCATAGTTTAAAATTTCTTTGGTGCTGTAAGTATAATAGGTTATAATGTATTTAGGGTAGACGACAAGGATTGTTCGGAGGTTGCATCGCCATTTATATTTTTGTTATTAGTAATAAGGAACAAATCCATGAATTTGCTTAACGATCTTAATGGTGATAGCAAGCGCTTATGATGCAGCCCGTCCGTGGCGCAAGCTAAGCGGGTTGCCTGTTAAAATTGTTCCGGTACTGCAGCGGACTAATATTCATTTTTGAACGAAACGTTTTATGAAAGTTAGAAACATCTTTAAAGCCGCTATCGTAACAGATTTGAGAAATTGATTTGTCGGTGTTTATTAACTCGCGCAGCGCATAATCGACCCTGAAATCATTAACAACCCCAATAAAAGTTTTACGGGTGATCCGTTTGAAATACTTGCAAAAAGCATGTGTAGACATGTTGGCAATATTTGCAGCAGCCTCCAGTGAAACCTCGTGTTGGAAATTGTCAACAATATAAGCGAGTACCTGGTGGATACGCTCCATACCAGAAAATGACAAGAATGCAAACTCATTTTGTTTTTGCAGCATAGAATACCGGGTAGCTGTAGCAAGCAGTTGCAACAGATCAAGCAGTATGATGAGCTTTTTAAAACTATTGTTTTCCTGTAAAAGCGCATTCATCATTTGCCGGGCAGCTGTGGTATCACCAGTAAATTGTAGGCCATTACTACTGTCCTTTAGTAGCTTTGTTATCTTGTTCATCTCCGGTATGTTGAAGAAATAATCACCCAGAAAGTCTTCACGGAACTGCACAACTATAGAAACCGATTCCTCTGTCGCATCTTCCGACGTTTTCCAGTAATGTGGGAGGTTGGCACCAAGCATAACCAGATCGCCTGCAAAATAATCCTGCATATGTGTGCCTACATATCGTTTGCCCGAACCCTTTACAATAAGGGTTAGCTCAAACTCAGGATGATAGTGATAAGGGGCAGAGAAATATTTTTCGATAAACTTGCTCGCCGCAAAGGAAATGTTTCCGGAGGTTTTAACTGCTTCAAATGCTGGCTTCATTTATTGATAATATTAACTCTTTAAGTTATCATATATAATTGAAATGACAAAATAATCCATAAATCAGCCAATATTTCCGTTTTTTGCAAGTTGCAGATGCTGTTAGTTTGTGTTAAAAAAACAGCTATATGAATAAACTCATTTTACCTTCGTTAAACGAACCAATCTCTTTAAACGAGTCACAGATCAATGCATTCAGGAAAAACGGGCACACGCTTACAAAGGGAATTTTGAATGCCGGAGAAGTTGCCGCTTTCAGAGAGGCGATTAATGAAGCTGCCTATAAATACAATACAGAAACGCGGAAGCTCGAGGAACGTGATACCTATGGCAAGGCATTTTTGCAGATCATGAACCTGTGGGAATCGGATCAAGCGGTTAAGAAATTTACACTGGCAAAACGTTTTGCAAAAATTGCAGCTGATCTTCTGGGGGTAGAGAATGTTCGCCTTTACCACGATCAGGCCCTGTATAAAGAATCCGGAGGAGGATTTACCCCCTGGCACCAGGATCAATATTACTGGCCACTGAGTACTACCAATACAATAACCATGTGGATGCCCTTAGTTGATATCGGGGAAAACATGGGCATGCTTACTTTTGCGTCAGGATCACATAAAGCAGGCTCGGTTAAAGATATTGGTATTTCAGATGAGTCGGAAGTGGAACTTAATGAACATATCAACAGAAAGGGCTATTCCGTAACCAGAGCGGATACAATGAATGCCGGTGATGCCACATGGCACTATGGATGGACCTTGCATACTGCTCCGGGCAATGAATCAAATGTTACTAGAGAGGTAATGACGATCATTTATTTTGCCGATGGCGCTACAGTAACTGCACCCATCAATGAGCATCAGGAAAACGACAGGAACCGCTGGCTACAGGGCTTACAGCCGGGCACAAAGGCGGCAAGCGACCTTAATCCTTTGCTGCTGTAGGTCGCAGGTCTTCCAGGTAAATTATACGTTTTAACCATGAAGGAATGATGGTGACTTATTTTTATCATTAAGTAATTAAGCACATTAAGAAAAGGGTTGTTTCATTAGCCAGGATATGATACGCTGATTATCGGCCTAAATACTTAACTACCTTATTTGCTTAATGGTGGCTTATTTTTATCATTAAGTATATTAAGAAAGAGCTGTTTTATAGTCAGATATGACGCGCTAATTATCTGCTGAAATAAATTGGCTTAACTACCTTAATTGCTTAATGATGGCTTATTTTATCATTAAGTAATTAAGCACATTAAGAAGGATTGTCTCTCATGGTCAGGATGTAATTAACACTTAAATATGATGTGTTAATGATTGATATAGATTAAATCACTCATCCCTCACCCTATCGCGTATTGCCCCTTTAAGCACTTCAAGGTTAATATCTTTTAACGCTTTAAACTTAATACAATAGCCCGTAACGCTTGCCTTACCAATTGTTGCACCATAGTTTTGGGCTAAGTATAGCTTATCTTCAATTCCCATAATGTACACTGAAATACCGGTGGTATTGGCGCTGAGACCGATCTGATAAAAATCCTTGCTGCTGCCATCAGCATAAGTGATTGTGTATTGTCCGTACCCGATGTTTGGATTGGAAACAATTTTACCTTCACTGTTTTTACCATCAAGGAACCAAAGTCGTGCAGTTGGCAGTAGCGCTGTAATGATGTGATGCAGCGTCTGCATATCGCTGCGTTTGGCTTCTGGTTGGCTGGTAATGTAAGCTTCTATTTGGGCGGATATGTTCATTTATATGCTGAATAATGCTGTTAAGTGTGATGCCAACACTCAAATATACTATATTTTAAGGTCGAATCGAAGCCTCTTCTGGCGCATATCTTAGTGCTGCCAGGAACTAGAAATGGCCTGACTTATGCCTTTTAGTAAATTAATAAAATGACCATATTTTTTTGTATCTTAGGTTAAGAGAATAATTCCAGTTTAATCGATCTGATTAAAATTTTAAAGACCACTACCCCACCTTAATTCCACATCCACTCCACGTTTAGGCCGCCTTTTAGCCAGGTTTACTTCGTACCTGCTTCGCCCCATGCTGGGGATTGCTTCTACCCTGCAATGAGAAATAACCAGTACTATTGGCTATAGCGACTGGCTTTGGATGGTAAGGCGTTGAATTACTGAGTTAAGAAGAACTAAATAATAGGTACAGTAATGTTAAACTAGGGCCGGCTTTGGGGTAATTTACTGTTAAAGGATGGTGAACTATTCCTGTTGGTTCTAAATCTGTCACTTACGTGCATCTGCGGGAAAATAAAGCGAACTACCTACCCCTTTTCCCCTACAGCTACCAGAATTTCGCATGGCCCCTCAAAACCATTTGCTGTTTCAAACTCCCCAAGTGCTGTTTCAATTTCGTTCCATACAGCAACCTTCTCTGATTCTGATAAACCGCTCATCATTTGATGTAAAGCTCCGAACGATTCTTTTTCGAACTGGAGACATTGTTTAGCCGATTCACAAATTAAAGGGGCATTAACCAGGGTTGATTTTACTTTTTTAAAACCAGCAGTAGCAAAAGCTTTTTCGATAACTCCTTTCTGGCTTAAACTAAAAGGACCGGGCTGGCCTGGTAACGGAGGTGGCAGTTTTGCATGTTTGCGGATAATGGCTACAGGTGTTGAGAAGAAGGTATTCTTTTCGGGTACAGAGTAAACAATCGCGGCTATTTTTCCGCCGGGTTTAAGTACCCGTAACATTTCTGTCAGGGCCTTTTGTTGATCAGGAAAATAAATCAGTCCAACCCGCGAAATCACAACATCAAATGTTTCATCCTCAAGCTCGAGGTTTTCGCCATCCATTACAGCTGTTTCAATGTTGTGCATTCCGGCTTCTGCAGCCATCTGTTTGGCATATTCGAGAATATTGGCTGAAATATCGGTAGCCAGCACGCGACCGCCTGGACCAACCATTTTGGCAGCAGTTATGGATTGCTCTCCGGCACCTGCAGCGATATCAAGCAGGTTTTGTCCGGTAGTTACGCCGGCCATATCGAGCATTTCTTGAGTAGTTGTGCCCAGCCACTGGTGCAACAATGGACTCCATCGGTACCAGGCTTCTGCTGCTTCCTGCCATTGCTGATGGGTAGTTTGTTTGTATTTCAGCGGATCGAATTGTAGTGGTGTTGAATCCATAGCCTTAAATATTGGTGCCATTTAAATTTAAGCATAGAGATTGGTTTAAATTGTAAAATGGGTTTACAATTTAAACTACTACTCCGGCCGTCACCCTGATCCGATCTTATACCTGGGAAATGAATAATGAAGGTGCGCGGCCCCAGGCGGAAAAAGGCCTGTAAGATGGAACAATAACGAAAGCATTAAGATTAGCTTCGCTGAGCACTTCGTGGTTCCCGCATGCGCGGGAATGACGGATCTAGGCAATAGAGATAAGCGAATGAAGGTCCTTCGATTCCGCTAAGGATTGAAAATCTTATAAACAAAAAAGCAGGCAGCTCCTTTTACGGAGTGCCTGCGTTATAAAACGATGCTTTTCACATCAAAATGTAGGGTGTTATTTATCTTTAATCTCTGCCAGTAAAGCAGCAAGCGCTTTTACTTTATCTGGATAAGTTGCAGCCAGATTATTTTTCTCTTCCTTATCTTTACTCAAATCATAAAGTTGTGGCGCATCCAGGTTTCCGGTTTCAATACCTACGGCCTTAGCAAAAGCAGGTCCTTTTTGAGGTGTAATGTATTTCCAGTTGTCTTTAATGATGGAAAGCGCTCCACCCTGCTCAATATAAACTGAACGACCTGTTTTATTTTTCCCTAAAAAAGCAGCCAATTGGTTTTCGCTGTCCGTTGCTGTTCCGACGGGTATTTTGGCCTGTAATAAGGCCGCAAATGACTGAATAAAATCGATTTGCGAAACCAGCGCATCAGACACTGCCGGTTTAATACCTGCCGGCCAGTTGATGATAAATGGCACGCGCGTACCTCCTTCTAAGGCGCTGTATTTACCACCCCTAAGCGTTCCTGCCGGAGTATGTCCGTTGCGTCGTGTAACGGCCTCATCCTGGTAACCATCATCAAGCACCGGACCATTATCACTGGTAAATACAATCATGGTATTTTGGGCAATCCCCTGCTGCTCCAGTTCCTTCATAATTTCTCCTACTGTCCAGTCTAGTTGCAAAATGGCATCACCTCTGGCTCCCAAGCCACTTTTATCCTTAAACATGGTAGCCGGCATACGCGGTACATGCGGTTCAGTTAAAGCGAAATATAGGAAAAAAGGCGATTGCTTTTTCGACGCAATAAATTGTTTTGCCTGCGTAAGAAAGGTAAAAGAAAGCTCTTCATCTACCCAACGGGCCATTTTTCCACCCGTCATAAAACCAATACGGCCAATGCCGTTTACAATGGTATTATCGTGCCCTTGTCCCGGTGTGCTTTTCATCTTTAACAGCTCAGGGTTTTCCTTTCCGGTAGGTTCGTTACCTATTTTCTGTTTGTAATCTACAGCAATAGGATCATTCTTATCCAATGCCACAACCTGATGATCCTGAAGAAAAACAGTAGGAACCCGATCGGCAGTAGCCGGGAAAATAAAAGAATAACCAAAACCAACTTCATTAGGTCCGGGTTTAATTTCTCCGTTCCAGTTCTTTTCTACCTGCTCGCCTAAGCCCAGGTGCCATTTACCCACAATTGCAGTTTGATAACCAGCTTCTTTAAAAACTTTTGGTAAGGTCTTCCTGTCCGTTGGAATAATCAATGCAGCATCGCCGGGAAGAATACCTGTTCCTTTTTTCCGCCATGGATATTCGCCAGTCATTAAGGCGTAACGCGCAGGTGTACAGGTAGCCGAAGTAGAGTGTCCGTTGGTAAAACGGATACCTTTGGCAGCAAGTTTATCCAGATTTAGGGTGTGCAATTTAGTTGCACCGTAGCAACTCAGGTCGCCATAGCCCAAATCATCGGCACAGATTAAAATTACATTGGGTTTTTTCTGGGCAAAGCTCTGCAGACCAAAAAAAGACATTAAAATCAGTAATGGAATTTTCATTTATTTAAGTTTAGGATTAATATTCACCTCGCTCTGCGGTACAGGCCAAAGTTCGTCCTGTCCGGTTCTGAAAGCTTTAGACGTTACAAACCATCTGCTGTAAGGATCTACAGTTGTTCCTTTTTTCCGAAGATTGGTTGCTCCCGGAAAAGCCGCACCATAAAAATCACCGTTCAGTACCTGTCCGATATTTTTCCAGCGTAACAAATCCCAATAGCGGATTCCTTCCAATGCCAGTTCATTCCTTCTTTCTCTGCGCAAAATGGTACGCAATGCTACCGGCTTGGTTTCTGTTACTTTAGGCATGTTAACTGTGGCCCTACCGCGAACTTTATTGATGGTTTCATCAAGCAAAGATTGATCGATAGCCGCACCAGATTCGAGTTTAGCCTCTAAATAGCTTAGTAAAACCTCTGCATACCTGATAATTGGTAAATCGACACCCGAATTTTGGAGGTCGCCACCACTAAAAGCTTCACTATTAAACTTTTTAAGCGCATAACCTGTACGGGTGGCTTGTTTGGTAGTGGTTAACTGGTCAGGAGAGCTGCTATCATCGGGATTACTGGTATAAACGATATTTTTGAAAGCCTGGCCGTTATACAATACGGTATATTTCAGGCGCGGATCGCGGTTAAGGCCTACATTGGCTGCATTGTACCTTGCATCGGCATAAGAAAAAGGCGTACCATCTGTAAATTCGTACGATTCTACCAAACTTCCCAGCGGACAGTATAAAACATAGCCGCCCAGTTTAGCCGGATAGTTATGCTGCATCATGGCATTGGGTGCCAGATCCTGAATGTATTGTGTGGCAAAAATAATCTCTTTACTGGTTTCGTTGGTGCCATTAAAAAGGCTTTCATAATTCGGATCAATAAGGTTCTCGTTGAGATCGATAAGCTGTTTATAGGTAACTGCAGCCTCAGTCCATTTTTGTTGGGCAAGATAAATGCGGCCTAAAAATGCAAGTGCTGCCTGCTGTGTAGCCCTTCCACGTTCGGCGGCCGGCATGCTGTTCTGTTTCGGTAATGTAGCAGCAATGGCCTTAAATTCCGTTTCGGCAAAGGCCTGAACCTGATCTTTAGTACTTTTGCTTACGGTATTGGCTTCGGTAAGGGTGAGTGTTTTTTCGACTAAAGGAACAGCGCCAAAATATTGCGAAAGATAAAAGTACTGGCAAGCCCTTATAAACCTGCTTTCTGCAGTCATTCGGGCTATTTTAGCAGCATCGATCGGTGCTTTGGCAATATTCTCTATAAAGTAGTTACACCTTGCAATGCGGCTGTAACTTAAACTCCAGTAATTGGCAAGGTAGCTGTTGGTTGCCGTTAGTGTGCCATTGGTGAGTGTATTAAAACCCGAATTGTCTCCTCTCCTGTCGTAAGCATTATCGGTAGCAAATTCGAGGTAAAGCAAGCCATGGTAAGACCACCAATCGGTAGCCGAAAACTCTGCACTGGTTGGATTAACCGCCATCTGGATATTTCCTCTATATACCCCGGTTAGTGCTAGCATGGTATTTTGTTCCGTATCCCAGAATGTTTGGCTCGAAAACTGATCCAAAGGCGCTCTGTTCAGTTCTTTCCTGCACGATACCATCAGTAAGAGTACAATTAAGCCTGGTAATATAGATTTATATAATATTTTCATCTTCTTAATCATTAAAAATTAACATTTAAACCCAGTGTGTATACTGCCATAATCGGATAATAAGAACCACTTGTAATGGTTTCAGGATCCCAGCCTTTAGGATATTTGCTGAAAGCAAGTGGATTTTGTGCTGTAGCATACACCCTTAAGGCATCAATTCCCTTGGCTTTTAAAGATGCTGAAGTAAATTTGTAACCCAGTTGTACATTCCTCACTTTCAAATAACTACCGTTCAACATCCAGAACGAAGAAATTAAGGTATTTGCTGTGCCGGTATTCGAAATGGTTTCTAAGCGTGGGTATTTGGCATTGGGATCGGGATTGGCAGTCGACCAATGCGAATCGGCCTGGTAACGCTGAATATTTCCGTTCTGGTAAAAAGCCCATCCGGCATAACCATCCAAATAACCATTGGTACCACTTATGCCTTGCAGCAGGATAGATATATCAAATTTCTTGTAACTGGCCGAAAGGTTTAAGCCAAAAGTATATTTAGGTATCCTGCTGCCTAAAAAAGTACGGTCGTAAGTGGCATCAACTTTACCATCTGGAACACCATTGGGGCCACTTATATCCTGGTAACGGATATCGCCGGGTTTTACATTCGGGTTAATGCTTTTCTGATTGGCATAACCGGCAATATCGGCGGCATCAACAAACAAACCATCAGCCCGATAGCCATAGTACATATCCATAGGAAAACCATTAAACAAGGTTGATCCGTTTCCTACCATTCCGTTAGGTTGGGTAATATTACCTACACCCAAATCGAGTACCTTATTGCGGATCACAGAGAAGTTTCCGTTTACTGCGTAATTAAAACTGCCAATGTTATTTCTATAATCCAAGGTAAATTCCCAGCCACGGTTGCTTAAACGGCCAGAATTTTGCAAGCCAACGCCAAAGCCCAATACAGTTGATACACTAGAGGCCGGACTAACCAAAATATCGTAGGTATAGCGATCGAAATAGGTAGCACTAAAGCCCAGTTTCCCTTTAAATAAACTACCTTCAACACCTACATCCTTTGTTCGGGTCGATTCCCATTTAATGGTTGGATCTACCAGATTAGTATTGGCTACACCGGTTGATAAAGTGCCACCGAAGGGATAGTTGAATCCCGCATTCAGTACGTTTTGATAAGCGTAGTTACCAATGTTCTGATTCCCTAGTGTACCGTAAGAAGCTTTAATTTTAAGGTCGCTTAGCCAGTTCGGTTTATCTTTTAAAAATGATTCTTCCGAAATACGCCAGCCAATAGCCCCCGCCGGAAAGGTTGCATATTTAGATGCATCAGGAAAGCGTGACGAACCATCGTAACGCACCGTAAATTCGGCCAGGTAGCGGTTGTTGTAATTGTAATTCAACCTGGCGAAATAAGAATCGAGTGCATATTCCGCCGCTGTTCCTGTATTTTTCTGTGTACTGGCATCGCCTGCATTAATTTCGGTTAACGTATTGCTGTTGTAACCTGTTCTGTTTGCAGAAAGTGAGCTGCTTTTATTAAACTCATACGAATGACCGGCCAGAATGCCAATTTCATGCGTACCCAAATTAAGCTTATACTCAGCTAATTGCTGAAAGGTTTTATAAGTATTATTTAAGCTTGATTGGTTGAGGCTTCCCGGGCCAAGCGTAACAGTACTGTTTAAGCGTTGGTTGGCTAAAAAACGTTGCGAATTGCCTGTTAGCTGGGTATAGCCGCCAATAACAGAAAGTTTTAAATTTTTAATTACTTCCCAATCCAAACGCATATTGGCCAATAAATCGGTCTGTTTGCTTTTAAAGAAAGATTCGTTATCCGAATAGGAAACCGGTGTACCTTTAGCCACAACACCCAGTCCATAATCTCCGTTACTCAGTTTGTTTACATAAATGGCAGGTACCCTGATTACCTGACTAATGTTGGTTAACATATCAGTCCAGTCTAAAGTGGCTGGCGGTGCAGGCTCGTTATTAATGTATTGCGCTCCCGAAAGACGTGTGGTTAATTTAAGCGTTTTGCTAATTTGATTAGACATATTGAACCGGATATTATGACGGTTATAATTGTTCTTTTCTACAATACCATTTTGATAGAGATAACCAGCAGAAAGTAAATATTGTGTATTACCTAAGCTATTGGATAGCGATAAATTATGCCCGGTTTGAAAAGTTGATTTTTTTAATACCTGATTGATGTAGTTTTCGTTGGGGTAATTATCCGGATCGGAGCCATCTTTATATTTTTGGATTTGCGCTGCTGTATAGGCACCCGGCTGTGCTTCGTTAAGCAAGGTAGCATACTCCCACGAATCGACAAATTCGGGGTAAGCTGTAGCCCGTTGTGTACCGGTGTAACCGTTATAGGCAATTTTAATTTTACCGTCGCTACTGGTTCCTGTTTTAGTGCTAACCAAAATTACACCGTTTGCCGCGCGCGAACCGTATATGGCAGCTGTTGAGGCATCTTTTAGGATCGAAATATTCGCTACATCGTTGGGGTCGATATCATTAAACGAGTTTACGGGAATGCCATCAACAAGGATTAATGCGCCTGCATTAGCTCCAAAAGAACCTACACCCCTGATTTGAATGTTACCAGTACCTACACCTGGCTGACCGCTACGCTGTATTACCGTAACACCCGGCAACTGGCCGGTAAGTGCGTTAGCTAAAGAAGATACCGGGCGGTCGTTAATGTCTTTGGCTGTTAATTGTGAAACTGATCCGATGAGGTTGGCTTTCTTTTGTGTACCGTAACCTACAACTACTACATCGCCCAATTTGGCAGAAACCGGACTAAGTTTAATAACCAGTTGGCCTGATGTATTTACGTTCACATCTTGTGGTTCATAACCTACAAAGGAAATGGTTAAAACAGCATCTGCTGAAATTCCTTTCAGGGTAAATACCCCATTCAGATCTGTTGTTGTACTTATATTTTGTCCTTTAACTTTAATACTGGCTCCTGGTAAGGGACTTCCTGTTTCATCGAGTACTTTTCCGCTAACATCTTTAAGCTGTACAATATTGCTATTTTGAGGCAGTACATTACTTTTCTGCTGAACGATAATGGTTTTATTGCTAAGCATATAATCAAGCGGTTGGTTTCGAAAGGCATCATCCAGCACTGCTGTAATGCTTTGATTATTGGCTAATATGCTTACGGGTTTCGCATTTTTAAAAACATTGCCCATATAAATAAAGCTATAGCCACTTTGCTTCTTTATTTTTCTTAAAATATCTTTAAGAGCTGCATTATTTTCTTTTAGGGTAATGTTCTGACCATCGGCACCGATACTGATCTGTAGAAAGATCGATGTCATCAAAAACATGGTCAAAGAGATTCTCATAATAAGGTATCGTTTTAGTCCGCGAGGGGCACAAAATGCCCTACCCAAGATTTTTTGTTTAAAATTCATACATTTGGTTTGCTAAGTTGGTTTATTGAAATAATTAATATTGCTTTAAGCCTTTATCAGTAATCGGAGGCGTTGCCGCGCCTTCGATTTATAGGCTAAATTTTAGTGACTGATGATTAACCTCCTTCCTTCAACTTTGAAATTTAACCTGGTAGTTAACCTAAGCACCTGTAGTACCTGATCAATATTATCGAACCGGGATACAGAACCTCCTATTTCAACTGCTCCAAACTGACCGGTGTACACTACATCGAGGTTGTACCATCGTGCTACTTTTCTAACAGCAGTTTTAAGATCTTCGTTATCGAATACGAAATAACCGTTTTTCCAGGCCACAGCTTCTTCAGTATCTACTTCCTTCACATCAAACTGGCCACCATTAAATTGAGAAGCTTGTCCGGGTTTTAAAAGTACTGTAGCGCCTGTTCCTTTGTTTTTTTCTGTTACGCGTACACTTCCTTCGAGCAACGTTGTTTTTACACTGCTTTCTTCGGGATAGGCATTAATATTAAAATGAGTACCCAATACAGCCACCTCTTGCTGAATGGTTTTAACCACAAATCTTCTTTTTTTATCTTTTGCCACTTCAAAATAGGCTTCTCCTTCAAGCTCAACAACTCGATCATGGCTGCTAAAAACCATAGGGTAACGTAATGAAGAAGCTGCATTTAGCCAAACTTTGGTGCCATCTTCGAGTATAAGCTGATATTGTCCGCCATTGGGGGTTTGTATAGTATTCGATAGGTGTTCTAAACCAGTTTTTTGCGTTGATTTTGGTATCCGGTAAAGTAATTGGCCATCTGCCAGTTTTACAATTTGAATTCCGGATTTTTGAGCAAGTTCTCCGTTTTTAGAGTTATCAAGCGCCACTTTCGTTCCATCAGCAAGCGTTAACAATGCGCGGTTGCTACCAGGTATTACAGGTGTAGTTTGCTTATTTACCAATCGGTTATCTTTGGTATTTTGCGTACTATAAAAATAAAAACCAATGCCCACCGCTACAATAAGGGCTGCAGCAATGCCGAGGTTCCGAAATAGCTTAACGGTTTTGCTTTCTGGAGAAAAGTCTTGTGCCCTAAAACCTGCTTTTTTCGAAAACTCATCCCATACGGCAGTTTTAATTCCATACAGTTCAGCTTCACTGTATGCGGGTATCGGCTTTCCGGCTTCTGCCAGATACCAGCTCTCCAAAATGTTAAGCTCCTCCGGAGTACATTTTCCATCCTGGTATTTTTGTAGAAGTTCTTTAAAGGTGGATTCTTCCATGTTCATTTCAATAGGCTTGTTAAACTAAGACGATTGAAAGCAGCGATGGTATGAGAAAGAAAAAAAATATTTTAATTTATGCTAGAAAAGCATCAGGCAGGCACCTATTTTATTGCGCAAAATACGAATAGCATTGCCTATCTGGCTTTTAATCGTGTGTTGGGTAATGCCTAATTTTTCAGCAATTTCTTTGTGCGACATGTTTTCCCTACGGCTTAACAAGAACACTTCTTTCATTTTACCAGGGAGTTCGTCAATCCCCTGTTCAATAATTTTCTCCAGTTCTTTACGCCTAACCTCCTGGTCAGTAACAAGTTCACCCTGATCGGAAAAATTACGAAAGGATTCGAGATACCGGTCAACTATTTTCTGGTGTTTGATATGATCCAATACCATATTCTTTACCGAACGGTATAAATAGGAAGAAAGCGTAGTTTTAAAATCAATATTATTGATGTTGGTGTAGAGGCTAAAAAACAGGTTCTGAACAATATCTTTAGCTTCATCTTCATTGCCTAGTATTTTTCTGGCATGTATAAAAAGCATTCCCCAATACCTTTCGTAAATATGCGAAAAAGCAAACTGGTCTCCTTCTTTTGTTAATTGAATGAGTGCCAGGTCGGGAAGTTCAGTATAATTATCCATTAACAATAGAATGACCTCAATTTAAAATTACCAGCTACAGTTTACAGTAGCCTATAATTTAATGAATTCCGACCTGTTTGGTTTTGTAAAATCGAAATTCTTCAAATCAATATTAAGCATTACTTTATAAATAAATTACAGTTAATTTTTAGTTACCATTGCGCAAACGTTTGATCAGCTGAAATTTAACTTAGCATTATCAATCAACTTTTTAGCCTATCGTCTTTCTATTGATACCTTTATGGGTTAAACTGCCAGGTCGTTATATGTACGATTTTACCTTTGCAGAAAATTTAAGGAATCTGTTTTTAAAGATGAGCCAGAATGGCTCGTCTTTATCGTTAAATGCTTAAGAATATGCAGGGTAAATCAGAATTGTTAAACCCAAATACGCTTGCTATTATCTTTAATATATAGACTTGCAGCTAACAATAGGGCCATTTTACGATTACAATCAAACGGTTGCGCAATCTTTTTTCTTTTATCTGGCTGTAAATCTTTATACATTCGGTTGACGTTGTAGAAAGACTTATCGCTTATCACTGATTGACTTTCAATGATTTATATGAAGTAAGAAACTACGTTATAACCAAATTTAAATAACTGTGCATTAATACCCCGATTTGTGCTGTCTGAAGGTTATTTAACCCCAACAACTAAACCAATTAAGCCTGTAGCTAATATATAGTTTCAGGATATTTATAACCTAACCTACAAAAAACCTAAACATGAAAAGTAAACTTTTACTCTTTACTGCCCTGGCCATAACGTGCCTCGCTGCCTGTAAAAAAGCAGCTGTATTGCCCGAAGAAGTAGCAACAAATCAACCTCCTAAAAGTGGAGCAGTGGTCGAATCGGCTACACAAACCAATATTTTTAATGTTACCGAAAAGATCAGTGCTTCAATTGAAAGAGATCGTTTAAAAAATGGCTACCAGTTAACAGATTTTACAGCAACCGGTTTATACATGGCCCCGAATGCAACCCTTGATATTACTGTAGAACAAACAGCGGGCACCCGTTTACCTAAATTATTGATTGGTACCTACTCCAGATATGGCACCTGGAATACCCAGCCAACCGTTGTACAGTTAACCGCCGGAACTAACACCATTACCAATGCAGCGGGTGGTTTGTTGTGGATCAGGTATACCAATGCCACTACCGGATCAACCGCTAAACTAACTTTTAACAGTGGCTACCAGTACGCACCTTACTTTAAACTGGGGGTAAGTACAAATTCCGACTGGATTAATCAATTGCAAACCTACACTACACCTGATGTAGTATTGGAAGGTAGCAATTGCTTTATTGTTGTTTCGCGTGCAAAAGCAATACAGTACCAAACAGAAGATCAGGCGGCGATATTGAATAAAATTACCCAGGTAATTGCTCTCGAAGATGATTTGAATGGTTTAGATAATTCATTGCCGGCACATGCAAAAAATGTACATACCTATTTGCTTACCCAGCACGAAGATCCGGCTTATTATTTCTTCGCTTACGATTACCGTACGGCTTATACCACTTCTGATGTAAATGCCATTTTAACCTTAAGCAGTGTGGGCACCAATGGTTGGGGCATGTGGCACGAGTTGGGTCACCAGCACCAGATGATGTGGCGTTGGGGTACTTTAGGCGAAGTTACCGTTAACCTTTACAGTTTATATGTGCAGCGTACCCTTACCCCTTCTATTAACAGGCTCGTAAATGATGGTACCTGGCCAAAAGTTTTCACCTATTTAGGCAAAGCCGATGGCACCAAAGATTATAACGGATCAACAAGTTATGCCAACCCTTTAACCGACGTTTGGATCAGGTTAGCCATGTTCCAGCAATTAACCCTGGCTTATGGCGACAATTTCTACAGAACACTGGCCAAAAACATGCGTGTAGAGAATCCGACATTGGCCAACGATGATGCAAAACTTCGTTACTTCATGCTAAAAGCCTGTAACATATCGGGTAAAGACCTGAGCTATTTCTTCCAGAAATGGGGTTTGAATTTATCAACTGCAGCCGCTACCACACAAATTTATGCAGATATGGCCGCATTAGGCCTACCTGCACCAACTACCGATCCTTCTACCCTGCAGGATAATGTTGCACCACTAACCGAGTTGAGCAAAACCGGCTGGACCATCAATTCTTTCAGTTCAGAAGAAACCAGTGGCGAAGGTGCTACTAATGGCCGGGCTGCCACTTTAATTGATGGCAGTTACAGCACTTACTGGCACTCAAGGTGGACAAGTACTGCTACCAGCTATCCACACCAGATTGTAATTGATTTGGGTTCTTCTAAAACAGCAAAAGGATTAAGTTTAGTTCAGCGAAGCGGATTAAGCAGGGCGATTAAAGATTTTCAGGTGTTAACCAGTACCGATAACGTAACTTTTACTGCGGTAAACAATTACGTGGCACAAAATGCCGGCGGAGCTCAATATTTTGCCTTTGGAAGTACCAAAACCTTAAGATATCTTAAAGTAATTGCCAATAATGCACACGATGGTTTGCAATTTGCATCCTTAGCAGAGCTGGGGCTTTATAATTAAAAAAAACGGGCCGGTTTCGGCACGCTCTTCTGTCTCAAATAATCAATAAAAAAGCGGCATCTATCCAGATAGCCGCTTTTCATCATTAACTAATTATTTATTTTCTTAAATACTGGCTTTAACTTCGCCGCAGGTAAGCATGTTTTTAGGGTAATAAGGATTTTGGATGGTCTTATCGTCGCTAATCCAGCTGGTACCTGTCATAGGGCAAACTTGCTTATAAAGGCTCATTTTTTCTGGTTTGAACCGCTCAATTACCGACCACATTTTAACCGATAGTTTATCCATATCGCTCCGTTGCTTATTGATTGATTTGGTTGATGCAATGGCCTGTGCCAGGCTGATCATTTCCTGACGGGTGGTGGTGGCCTCGTTCATTTTTTCGAGCGACAGCTTTTTAAACTTGAATTGGTTTAAACCTGTTATCAGTTCGTTTGCAAACTTTACTGCACTGAGCGAATCTGATTTAACCAGGCTATTTTTAATCCCCAGGTAGCTGGCGATAACGCTTTCTTTCAAGGCTTCGCGTTTCTGTGCCAGTTCTGGTGTACCTACTTCTTGCAAAGAAGTAAGTACCTGTGCTTTTGCACTATTGCCAAACCATAAGGTGGCACCGAGCAAAACAATAAGGTAAGGTTTCATATTAGGCATTTGAATTTGATTTTTTAGTTATTTTTTCGATTTCCAGCAACATGTCTTTCAGGTGCAGCTGGTTTATTCCGCTGGTTTGCGGAACAAGCAGTTTAATGGTTTCTTTAATGTCGTTTAAATGAGTTATGGCTTCTAAACGTACATCACTGCGCTGGGCAGTAGTCATGGACTTACCATCAGCAATATCTTTCGGGTTAATAAGCATATTTAACTTTTCGAGGTAAGAACGTTGCAGGCTCCGGCGAAAAACATCGCTGGCGTCTACTCCACTGAATTTAATCCAGGTGGTGTTTTTCAAATCGTTTAGATATTCTTTTACCGGATACGGATCGGCAGAGTTTAGTGCTTTCTGGCTGATGTTATAAATTAATCCCTGGCTCAAAAACATGTTTAGCATTTGGTTTTGCTGTTCCACAATATCGTCCATACTTTTGGTGGCAATCCTGCTGGTAATCGATGCCGGGTATAGCCAGAGTGGCGCATCAAAAAGCTGACGACCTACGTAATCAACTACTCCTTTTACACGCTTTTTAGGTACTTCGGTATACACAACACCTGCCTCATCCGTACTTCTTTTGGTTACATAACTGTTACCAATATTTTTCATTACATGGTACAGGTAACGGCTAAACTGGCGCACTACGGATTTGTGCATATCGCTTAAATTGCCGTAAAGATCGCCCGGTTCGTAAGTCCATTTTACCAGGTTGGGCACTACCCTTTTCAGGTTTTTAATACCGTAATCGCTGGCAGCAATAGCATCGTCGCCAAGATCTTCGGTCTGACTGCGGGGATCTTCTTCCTTACCTTCGCCACCAAACCAAAGTTTTGGGTTAGCTGTAAGCGAATCGAGAATCATTTTTTTGGTAATCTTCTCTTCGGCATATTCATCTTTTGCCTGATCGTAATAGCGGTAACCCCAGTTAATGGCCCATTTATCGTAAGCCCCAATACGTGGATAAATACCTGCCGGTGCAATGTGATCTTCTGGCTGGGCCACGTAGTTAAAACGGGCATAATCCATAATCGAAACGGTATGACCATTGGCTTCTACCCATTTTTTATCCCTTAACTTTTCAACCGGTGTTTGGCTGCTGGCACCCATATTGTGTTTTAAACCAATGGTGTGGCCAATTTCGTGCGAAGAAACAAATCTGATCAACTGTCCCATCAGTTCATCGTCGAAATTCATTTTCCGTGCCCTTTCATCCAATGCACCCGCCTGGATCATGTACCAGCTTTGTACCAGTTTCATCACATTGTGGTACCAGCCTACATGACTTTCGATAATTTCGCCACTACGCGGGTCGCTAATTCTGGGGCCATAAGCATTTGGCGTTTCGGATGCGTAATACCTGATTACAGAGAAACGGGCATCTTCCAGGCTCATGGTGGTATCGGCCTCAGGCCATTCTTTACCTACAATAGCATTTTTAAAACCCGCCTTTTCAAAAGCCTTTTGCCAGTCGTTTATTCCTGCGATTAAGTATGGACGCCATTTTTTTGGTGTTGCCGGATCGATATAATACACAATCTGTTTTTTAGGCTCAACCAGCTGACCACGTTTATACTTCGCTAAATCAGCATCTTTAGGCTCAAGGCGATAACGCTCTATAAAGTACTTAGCATCTGCATGTTGTCTATCTTCATCAAACAGGATGTATTTATTGTTAAAATAACCTACCCTTTCATCAGCAAAACGTTTCCGCATCGGTACTTTAGGCAACAGCACAAAAGAAGTATTCAAACGTACGGTTACGGCTCCGGTTAAGGCACCTGAAGGAATATTGCCTGCAGAGGTGCTGTAGGTTTTGGTGGTCTTAATTTCGATATTGATAGGATAAGTACTGATCTTTTCAATAAATGAACGGTCATCAGCTACGCTACCCAATTTCTTATCTGATTTTTCTGTCGCACCGATTGAAACGATCGGGTTATCCTTTTTAAAGAAATCGGTAACTTCAATTACGGCATTACCTGTTTTAGGGTTTTTAGCCTTAATTTCAAAAGCAGCCACAATCGGGTTTTCCTGCGATTGCATTACCGCCTTATAAATAGATTCTTCGCTGCTTTTTACATCCTGACGGTACAAAACAGATCTGAGCAACAGGTTGTTGTTATTGCCTTTTTCAAAGTAAATGGTTTGCTCGTTGGTTTGCTCGCCACCGAAACTCCCCATACCCTGCGGGGTGGTTACATAACGTGTTACCACTAAAATATAACGGTTAAGCATGCTATCCGGCACTTCGAAATACCATTTCTGTTCTACGCGTTTTACATCAAACAATCCGCTTTGGCTTAGGGCACTTTCGGGGATCAGCTTGCTGTAATCGGCCGGGGCTTTCTTTGTTGTACTGTCGGTTTTTACTTGTACTTTTTGTCCGTAGGCAGCTACTGAAAGCATGCAGGCTATCGGAAAAATAATCTGTTTAATCTTCATCTTAAAACGGGAGCTTTTCGTCGGTATTTAGGGTTAAATTGGGGTTTTTCTTAAGTACGTTAAGCGGAAAAGGAATGATATACAGTCTTGAAGTTGGCAATAGTGTATACGTTTGTTGTGGAACAGTTTTGTTTACCAGAGGATATTTGCGTACCACTGTTTTTGCATATTCAGCCTCTGTATTTAAGCGTTTTAAATCCATAAAGCGGTTGAAGCCCAAAAACAATTCTTTTCTGCGTTCATTGATGATAATATCCATCGTTTCTTTTCGGGTTGCAGGTACCGGAAGGATAATATTGCCCGAAAGGATGCGTTTTTCGCGGAGTTTATTTACCACTGCCATGGCACCGGTTAAATCACCTTCCCTGGCCAGACACTCGGCCTTCATTAAATATACCTCAGTAGTTTTTAAACCCACTGTTGGGTAAAAGAATCTGGTGTAAAAAATGCTGTAATAGGCTGAGTTTGATCCAATATCCAGGAAGCTTGCGCTTGTGGTATTAAAAAACATATTAAATCGGGCATCATTAGTACCAAACAACTCTCTCAAGTCCGGGCTGATGATCCAGGTATAACCAAAGTTTGTTTCATTGTACCCTTGTATATACATATAACTCAGCACCTCAGGATTGTTTGGTGCGATGATTGGTGTAACTGACGGACCACCTTGTTTTGTAGTATAATTAACCAGATCAAAAATCTGATTATTGTAAGCAAGTGACTTTTCGCAAGCTTGTTTTGCCTGTGCAATTTCCTTTTTAAATAAATGTACTTTGGCTTTCAAGGCCCATGCAAAGGCTAGCGATGGATGATAAGGATCTGCCGGCTGTGCCTGAAGGTATGGAAGCGCGTCGTCTATATCTTTCTGGATAAAATTATATACTTCAGCTACTGATGATTTAACCGGTTGTGCCTCTAAGTCATATTTATCCATGATACAAATTCCGCCATCGGTTGCTGCAGTGGCAGCGTTATAGGCTTTGGCGTAAACGTTTACCAGCAGAAAGTGATCAAATGCCCTTAAAACTTTGGCTTCGGCTTTGGCCAGTGTTTTTACATTGTCATCGCCCTTGCTTCCATCCACTAAAGAGATAATGGTGTTCCAGCGATTAATGTAAACGTATGAGCGATCGTAAAAATTAGATGAGGTAATCATCGAAACACGATCGATATTCTCGTTAAAGCTAAAATGTACCGTATTAATATTGGGTGTAACACCAATAAAATTCGATTCCTTCATCCACATATCATCTACCAGATACTGAAAATTGCTGATGAGATAAGCACGGTTAGGATAAGATACCAACTCGTAGTAATCTTGAGCATTTTCTACCAGTAATGAACCTGTTGGAGTAAGATCTGTATATTTTTTGCATCCGCCCATTAAAATAACGATCAGGAACGCGATAATAGTTATATTCTTTTTCATCTTGTTAAAAGGTTAGATTTAAGCCAAACACAAATGATTTAGGATTTTCGAGTGTTCTGGTGCCTGTAAGTCCCGAGAAAGATTCCGGATCGATATCATCTCCGGCAGCGCTGGCATACCATAAATTATTTACTTGTGCAGTAAATCTGGCTGATGGAAGTTTGAATTTTCCAATCATGCCTTTAGGTAAATTATAGGATAAAGAAATATTTCTTAGTTTGATATAATCACCTTTAACCACATTTACATCTGCAGCTTGCCACATGGTATTAATGGTACTGGCACTGTTGACTAAATTTTCAGGGTAATCAACCAATAAACGAGGAACATTAGGTGTATTTCCATTTTTGAAACGCTGGGTAATGTTCTCATCGGTTACATCGTAAGCACTGATATTCGTTACATCTTTTCTGATTACGTTACCACCAGAAAAGACCAGTAAGGCGCCCAGTTCGAAGTTTTTATAAGAAATACGTTGTGAAAATGAACCAGTGTAAGTTGGGGTTATAGTACCCATATTTACTAAACTCCCAAAGTTGTTCAAACTTTTTATACTGGAAACAATGGGGGTTCCACTCGAATCAAAATCAATACTGGCCTTGCCATTCTCATCTAAAAAGTATGGATAACCATTTACCATACCGCCATATCGATAAGCATATAAAGTGTTATAAGCACTACCCTCAATGTAATACAATGCTGGTGAAGCAACATAGTTGCCAGCTTGTGAGATCGCACTGTTCACCTTGCCGATCTTGTTTTTGTTAAAACCAAGTATAAAGGTCGAACTTAAAGTCAGGTCACCTGTCCTCAACCAATCGCCTCCTAGTGTGAATTCGATACCACGATTAATTAATGTACCGTTATTAATGGCTCTCGATGCCGCACCTACGGTAGGATCTAACTCCGTATTAACAATTAAATCAGTACTCTTTTTATAGTAAAAATCAATACTTCCCCTTAAACGGTTAGATAAAAATGCATAATCTACACCACCGTTATAGGTTTGGGTTTTTTCCCAACGTAATTTAGGGTTGGGTAATGAAACTATATCAATGTATTGTAACGATGGAAAAAGGTTATCACTTCTTCTTCTGGCGGTTAAGTATTTAGAACTTTCCGAATTCTGATTACCATTAACACCGTAAGTGGCTCTCAGCTTTAAAAGGTTAATCCACTTCTGTTCCTGAATAAAATCTTCGTTGCTGGCGTTCCAGCTTGCACCAACCGACCACAGCGGACGGTTTTTATATTCGGGATCTACTCCAAAAAAATCTGCCTGATCTACTCTTACACTACCTGTAATGTTATATTTATTTAAATACGTATAACCGGCATTGGCATAAGTTGATAGGTTTCTGTGTTTGATTTCCTGTTGTGTTCTGCCTAAAACAGATAAGGTTCTGTTGCCACCAAAAATATAACTTGGTAATCCGGTTTGACTAACTGCTTGTGTGTTAATCAAAGTAGAGGTAAGTGTAATCGGATCGTAACCATATCTCAGGTCTTCGATACCACGTGGTAAAAATGTTTGGCGCATCTCAAAACCCGCAATAGCTGAAATAGCGTGTTTACCCTTATCAAAAGAGCGGTCGAAACTCAATTGGTTCCTGAAAGTGTAACTGTTGCTTCCCTTTTCCATTTGTCCATATCTTCCGCCTGTTGGAAGTCCGAAAGTATAAACATTTGTTGCTGGTGTGTAGCCCACTAGCGAATTATATGCCGAACGCATCTTGAACGAATTTACATCATAATACTGGTCTGACTTAGTGGATGTATTTTCGAACTGCAACTGACTTGACAGGCTAAGGCCTTCCATTAATTTTGCCTGTACATTGGCAAAGCCCCTCAATGCAATATTGGTCGCATTAATTTGTCCTTCGTTTAATGATTCGAGTATATTAAAACGGTATGAACGGTATTGCGCATTATTTTTAAGTGCAACTACAACTGCACCATTTACAGCAGATCCGGCAATACCATCAGGTAAATTCACATAATCGGCATATACCAGGCTGCCATCAGGGTTAACGATCGAAGCATAACGGGGCTGAATTCCATTGTAAGCATCATAAGACCCATCAGTTGAAACCGACTTGGTATAAGCACCGTTAAAACCTAGTGTGGTGGTTAACCATTTATTTACGTTATAGGTATTTTTAAAATAAATATTCAGCTTTTGATCATTGTTGTTGACTACCCTTTGAGCAGAATTATCAAAATTTACCGAAGCATAGGTATTTGATTTTGAGCTGGCAGAACTAAATGAAAGATTATAACGCTGGCGAAAAGTATTTTGCCATACATTATCACGGTACTGCGCGTAGTAATCGGCATTTCTCCAGTTTGCCAATTGCTGGTTAACCTGATCTTCAGTAAGCTTACCCGCATCTCTGTCGCGATACAATTGGTAAAGCGGGCTATAATATTTAACTGAACCATTAGCCACCGTGCCATAAGCATTAAACATCGATTCGGTTGTGGTATAACGGGCACGTTCTTTAGTGTACACATCAGTTTCCAAATCTAAAATATCTGAAGTGGAGGCATAATGCATTGAATTAAATCTGGGTTTGGTATCGATAAAGAAATCGGTATTTAATGAAATTTTAACAGGGCCGTTTCCTTTTTTTGTGGTTAATACAATAACACCATTAGCAGATCTTGAACCGTAAATAGAAGAAGCAGCAGCATCTTTTAAAACCGTTACCGATTCGATGTCATAAGGATTTATATCTTCAAGTGCTGTTTCAGAAGGTAGTCCATCAATAACAATTAAAGGATCTGTTCTAACACCAGTTGTGTTGATGGAAAATGTTCCCCTTCCGCGTATAACCTGCTTATCGGCACCTATTCCAAAGGGATTTTTATCATAAGCCAAACCGGCCACACGGCCTTCCAAAGCCTCAAGGATATTGGAATTGATCTGCTCGTTCAGCTTTTTTTTATCTACAACAGCAAATGCTCCGGCGTTTCTTTCGAGTGGAAGGGATTGAAAACCATTTACCACAACCTCAGCCAGTAAGGAGGCATTGGCATTTAAACGAACGGTTACCACTTTTAACGCAGCAGTACGATCGATGCGCTGTGTTTTAGATAGATAACCAATGTAATCAATATCAAGTGTATTGTATTCGTTGGTTAAGTTCATGCTGAAATGACCGTTACCATCGCTGGTGGTATATCTATTGGTTCCTTTTAACCTTATTGATGCACCTGGTAGCGGCGAACCTAAGCTATCGGTTACCATGCCGTGCAGGATATATTCTTCTTCGGTAAAAGCCTTCGAGGGTTTTAAAACAATCGTATTGTTATTAATCTCATAATCGAAAGGTTGATCTTTGAAAACCGTTTCGAGTACCGTTTTTAAGGAGTTGGTGCTAATTTTAGCCGTAACCGGTTTAGCCTTTTTAAGGTATTCGGCATCGAAAATAAACTGGTAATTACTTTTCTTGGCAATTTCTGCAATTACTCCGTTTATGGGCGCATTATTGAAAGAAAAAGTATAAGTTGCAGTTTGTGCCTGCGTGGTTTTAAGGCCAAATGTAAGCAAAAACAGCATTACAAAAGCCATAACCCTATTAAGTTGAAGGGATGATTTCAATTTAAAATTCTTTAAAGTTTGTTAGTGGTTGTTGATAAGGCGGTAGAAATGTTTTTGCGTAAAGCTTACTTCATTACAGTTACCCTCCTTCCTTCGATCTTAAACTTAAGGCCACTGGTGGTCGATAGCATATCCAATACAGTAGCCAGGTTTTCCTGCATATCTATACGGGCATAAATGCGTTTTTCGGGAATTGAGGTATAATCTACATCCAGCTGGTACCAGCGGCTCAGGCGTTTCATAATTACACCCAGTTCTTCGTTTTCGAAAGCGAAGAATCCTTGCTGCCAGGCGGCCATATTGGAAACATCAACAGCCGACTTACTTAACTGGTTGTTTTGGATTAAAGCAGCCTCGCCCGGATGTAAAATCAGACTGGCATTGGTTGTAACATCTAAACAGTTTACCTTACCTTCTAATAAAGCGGTGCTGATAAAGTCATCATCCGGATATGCCGATAGATTAAACTTCGTACCCAGAACGGTAATTCTTTCCCTTCCCGATGAAACTATAAAAGGATGTTCGGCATCTTTGCTTACTTCAAAATAAGCCTCTCCGCTTAAAGAAACCCTTCTTTCGGCCTGGTTAAACCCAACAGGGAATGTTAAACTCGATCCTGAGTTTAAAACCACCTGGGTGCCGTCAGAGAGCGTAACTTTGTATTTTCCACCCAATGGCGTCGTAATGGTTTGTAAATAACTGTTGGTATCTGCAACGGTGCTTACGCGTGTATACACAATGCGGTCTCCCGATGATTTGGTGATCTGAACGCCGTAAGCTGTTGTAATGGACTTGTTGGCTAAGGTATCGAGGTTAATTTCCTGGCCATTACTCATTTTAAGTGTGGCCAAACTTCTGCCTGGCAAAACATCGGCCTGTTTCCACAAATAAGTATAAGCCAGGTAGCCGATTGAGAGTACGACTAAAATACTGGCCGCAATTTTAAGCAGCGATTGTAATGTAGGTTGTAGCCTTACTGTTCGTGGTTTTTCATCAACGGCATCAATATTCGCAGAAATCAGCTGATGGATATTGCTTAAATGATTTTGCAGATTTCCATTGGCCTCATATTGCTCTTCTGTTTCTAAAAACGCTGCTTCAATAAGTTCGTGTAAATCAGCACGATCGGCCACATTAAAATAATCCAGCAGCTGATTTAGTTCAGCTTCGGTAATTTCGTTGCTTAAAAAACGGGAATATAAGTTTGCTATTTGCGGAGTTATTTTCATCTTGCTTTGTTAGGTATACGCAGCAAAAGCAAAAACACACTACTCCTGAAATAAAAAAAATAAATTATTTATTTAAATGCAGTGCAATTGCGAAAATCATGAACTCTTTCGAATGGAAAAATACATAATCCCTCATGCTTTTGGTAGCTTTTACCAGTTGGTTGCTTACCGTTGAGGGACTGATGTTTAATATAGATGCGGCTTCTTCGTAACTCTTCCCCTCTATGCGGCATAGCATAAAAATCTGTTTTCTTTTTTCCGGTAACCGGTCCAAAGCCAGATTTAAAACTGCCCGCCGCTCTTTATCCAGCAAATATTCTTCGGTTTCGTTGTAAAGTTCCGAATAATGATCAATCAGGTATTGTCGCATTTTGGCATCTTTAGCCAATAAGCGGTAATGATCGTAAATGCAGTTTTGGGCAATTTTATAAATCCAGGCCTTAATGGGCTGGTGCTCGTCAATGAGGTCGCGTTTTAGCCAAACTTTTAAAAATACATCCTGCAAAAGTTCATCGGCCACTTCCTGTACTTTTACCATTTTTAAAATGCGTAGGTAAAGGTTACTGCTATAATGGTGGTAAACTTCGTCAAAAGCTGCTCTGTTTCCAGATTTTAATAAGGAAATAGTATCAAGGCCAACCTCCGTGCTTTTGTTCATCAAGTATTTTACCTGTTTGGTACACAAAAGTAAGTATAAAATTGCAAAAGCTTTTATTTTAAAGCTTTACAGCTATATTTTAACATTTAAAATGGCGTATTAAACAAAACAGTCAGGCTTATTAAAACCTGACTGTTAAAATTCAATTAATGTTAAGCAAAAGCAAGTATTGTTACTTAGTTTCGATTAGTACATTTCCGCCGTTTTTAAACAGATCGTGAGCAATAAAATAGCCCTCATTCGTTTTACCGTTTACCTTAATCTCGCTAATGCCTCTTCCCTTTCCGGGCTTGGTAATGGTTAAGGTTTTGCCGGTACTGGTTTTCCATTTCACTTCATCAAACAAGGGTGCAGTTACAATATATTTGGGGTCGGTAGCCGAAAATGGATATATACCTAGCGCGCTGAAGACATACCAGGCCGACATTTCGCCGGCATCGTCCATACCCGACAGTGCTAAACCATCGCTACCTATGCCATATAATTCGTTTAAAATTTTATCGATTATTTTCTGCGATTTTTCGGGCTTACCAATAAAAGTATAGGCAAATGGAGCTTCGTGGTCGGGTTGGTTACCCTGACAGTATTGGCCAATCATGGTTTCTACGTTGCGGGCAATGTATTTCGGATTCCATGGCAGGGTAAATAACGAGTCCAATTTCGATTCAAAGCCTGCTGCGCCACCATAAAGTTCAATCAGCCCCGGCATATCGTGCGGTGCATAAAAAGAAACCTGCCAGGCATTGGCTTCACGGTACATGTATTCGTAGTAAGGATATTGTGGATTGAAGGGTTTAATCCAGTCGCTGTTTTCTAATCTGCCACGCATAAACCGGGTTGAAGGATCGAACATGTTTTTATAGTTTTTCGATCTGGCCATTAAAATCCGGTAGTTGGCAGTATCGCCCAGTTTTTGCGCAATCTGTGCAAGCGAATAATCATCGTAAGCGTACTCCAGCGTTTTAGATACACCGGCTTTGGCCTTGGTTTCTACATGCGGGTTCTTCACATCAGGATCAGAAATGTAGCCCTTTTCGATATACTCTTTTATAAATGGCCTTGCACCGCCGGCTACATTGGCATTGCGTAATAAAATCTGGTAGGTAGCCTGGATATCGAAATCATCAATTCCCCTTAAATAGGCCCCTGCAATGGACGAAGCACCATGGTCGCCATGAAAAAAGGTAGGTATAAAACCTGTTTTTTCTCCAACATCCTTCATTGATTTAATTACATCTAAAGTTACTTTTGGCGTAATTAAGCCCAGCAGCACATCTTTATTGCGGTAAGTATCCCAAAGCGAAGGCTCGGTATAATATCTGAAATCGCTTTTTACAACCTGGCGTTTGGCATCTTTATATTCGCCATTTACATCGCTGCGTAAGGCCGGCCATAAAAACGAACGGTACAAACTAGAATACAACATTTGCTTTTGTTTGCTTGTGCCTCCCTTTACTTCGATGTTTGATAATAGGTTTTCCCAGGTGCTGGTTGCTTCGTTACGGATTTGTGCAAAGGTTTTTTGGCCAATCTCCTGTTTCAGGTTTTCTTTGGCATTGGCAACGCTCACAAACGATAAGCCTATTTTTAAAGTCACCGGACCCTTGCTTCCATCGGCTAAATGTATAATGGCATAACCCGATCGTTTGCCTGCATCGGTAATATCCAGTTTATCAATCTTCCCATTTACTTCAGCATAAAAATAAACGTTCTCACCGCCCTGAAAGCCTTGTATGGCCGATTCCCCATCTTGTGCTATATTCCAGGTGGAAACACCGCTATTGGCTTTGCCCATGCTAAAAAGGATTTGCCTGTTACTGTTATTTTTATAATCATATTCGTGGAAACCGCACCTTAAAGTCGAGGTAAGTCTCACATTTACCTGGTAATCATCCAGATAAACCTGATAAAAACCAGGTGCAGCACTTTCGTTTTTATGCGAGAATTTAGAGCCAAATTTACCGGAAGGGTTCGATAGCGGTAAAACAGGGATATTACAAAGGTTCCAGTGCCCTTTATTGGTATGTGCAAATCCGTAAATGGTATCGTCTTCGTACTCATAGCCTGCTCCCGAACCAAATTCGGTTATCGGGCTCAGTTGCACCATAGCATTTGGCAATGAACTGCCCGGAAAAGTTAAACCCGCCCACGATCGCCAGCCTTGTGGCAACTCATAGCCCAGTATTTTAGGATCGGTTAAAGGTGCTGTGCCAATAAAGGTATTCACATATTTGGTTAACCGGGCTTTGGTTTGTGCCTGTACCTGATACAAGCCCAGGGCACTTAGAAATAAGATAAAGTGTAATGATTTGGTTAGGGATTTCATTTTACATAAAACGTTTTAGTGTGTACTATCAAATATAGAAAATCTATCAGGTCCGTCAACAAAATATCACAATAGTTACCAATTGATTTTAAATAGTTAGCTATAATCTTATGCTTAAATAATTGAATAATATGCCAAATATCTGGATGCTTTAGTCTGCGTGTTTCAGTTCTTGCCATGCTATTTTATATATCTTTGGTTACACACTAATCAAATAACCCTTATGCTTTTAAATTACAGGCAACGCTTCATTTGCATGCTATTTTCGTGCTTGCTATTTCAATTTACAAACCGGGTAATGGCCCAAAGTAAAGAAAATTCTGCTTTCACCATGTGGGATAATAAACCCGCAAAAAAATGGATGACAGAAGCCTATCCTATTGGCAATGGCCGTATTGGCGGGATGATTTTTGGTGGTGTTGATCAGGAGCACATTCAGTTTAACGATAACACCTTATGGACCGGAGATGAAAACGACCGGGGCATGTATCAGGCCTTCGGCGATCTCTTTATTGATTTTAACAATAAAGATCAGCAATTTACAACATACAGCCGTAAACTGGATATTACCAGGGCGGTTCATACCATTAACTATACGCAAAATGGCACGCAATTTAAACGCGAGTATTTTTGCAGTTTTCCGGATAAAGTGATGGTATTGCGTTTTACGGCTAACCAGAAAAAGGCTTATTCGGCTGCTATAGGTTTAAAAGACGCGCATCAAGGCGCTATAACAGCAAATGGAAATATTATTCAGCTAACAGGTAAACTGCCAAACGGCATGACTTATCAGGCTACTGCTTTGGTTAAAGTTGAAAATGGCAAGCTGAGTACTGTAAAGGATGGCGATAACGAAAAACTTAAAATAGAAAATGCCGATGCGGTAACGATTGTTTTTACTGCTGCTACCAATTACATTAATAAACGCGAACAAAACTGGAAAGGCGAAGAACCTGCGCCTAAAATAGAACGCATTTTAAACGCCGTTAAAGCAAAAAGTTACGATAATCTGCTGAAATCCCATATTAGCGATTATAGCCAGCTGTATAACCGCCTGAGTTTAAACCTTGGTACCAGTGATGCGGCAAATGAAAATCTGCCAACATACCAAAGGTTAATTAACTATAAAAAGGTAGCCGACCCAGCACTCGAGGCTTTGATTTTTCAATATGGCAGGTATTTATTGATTAGTTCTTCCAGAGCAGGTGGCTTACCGGCCAATCTTCAAGGGTTATGGAACGAAAGCAATACCCCACCCTGGGGAAGCGATTACCACTCTAACATCAATATTCAAATGAATTATTGGCTGGCAGAACCTACAAACCTTTCCGAATGTCAGGTACCTTATCTCGATTACATCAACAGCATGCGCGAGGTGAGTAAAATGCATACCCGAAAGCAATATCCAAATACGCGTGGATGGACAGTAAAAACAGAGAACAATATTTTTGGGGGCATGAGTTTCTTGTGGAATACACCGGGCAGTGCCTGGTATGCGCAAGCCCTTTGGGAGCATTACGCTTTTACGCAGGATAAAGCTTACCTGAAAAACTTTGCTTACCCGATTATTAAAGAAATTGCTGAATTCTGGGACGACCATCTTAAAAGACGTCCTGATGGTACTTTGGTAGCTCCTATGGGTTGGTCGCCAGAGCATGGCCCTACCGAAGATGGGGTAACACACGATCACCAGATTATTTACGATCTCTTTACCAATTACATTGAATCGGCTGATATTTTAGGTATCGATGCCGATTATAAAAACCACATTGCCGATCTAAAAGCACATTTATTAAAACCAAAAATCGGTAAATGGGGACAATTGCAGGAATGGGAAACCGATCGCGATGATCCGAAAGATCAGCACAGGCATATTTCACACCTCTTTGGTCTGCACCCGGGCAGAGAAATCAGCACCATTAAAACCCCCGAACTGGCGCAGGCTGCAAAAGTAACCTTAATTGCCCGTGGCGATGAATCGACAGGTTGGTCGATGGCCTGGAAAATGAACTTCTGGGCCAGGTTGCAGGATGGAAACCATGCCTATAAAATTTTACAGAACTTTATTACTCCTGTGGGTGGTTCTGGTACCGATTACAATAAAGGTGGAGGCATTTACTCGAATCTGTTTTGTGCACACCCACCCTTCCAGATTGATGGAAACTTTGGCTATACTGCAGGTATTTCTGAAATGTTATTGCAAAGCCAGGCAGGCGAATTACAGTTCCTGCCAGCCTTACCAGATAAATGGACGAATGGTAACATTAAAGGCTTAAAAGCCCGTGGAAATTTCGAAATTACCAATCTGCAATGGAAAGATGGTAAAGTGGTGGCTTTAGCCATCAAATCACTATCAGGAGAAAAATGCATTGTAAGAAGTCCTAATCAGCTTAAGGCTACTGCAAAAGGCATAACTGAAGAAAAAACGGGCAAAGATTTTAGGTATAGTTTTAATACCCAGGCTGGAAAAGTGTACCAGTTTAATTAATTGCTTGAAAAATTCACAAGTCTATCAGGTGGGTGGCGACACCCACCTCTAGCGTTGCTATTGGGCGGTGTCGCCACCGCCCATTTGATATTTTCCAAAAATTCAAACATTTATTTCTTCCCGGCGTTTTACGTTTAAAGCAATTACAAGATGAGCACGACCAATAAATTACTAACCGAGCACAATGCAAAAGTTGTGTTACAGGATTTTTTAAATGCACTGAACACCGAAGATTTTAATCTGGCCAGGCAGCAATTACATGATGATTTGTATTTTAAAGGCGTAATGGGCGAAAGAAACGGTGCAGATATTTACATCGCCGATATGGAGAAGATGAAATTCAAATATGATATTAAAAAGGTATTTACCGATGGCGAAGAAGTTTGCCTGTGGTACGATATTAATATGGGCGGTAAAACCATCTTTTGTGCCGGCTGGTACCAGCTCGATGATGAAAAAATTAAATCTATTCAGGTCATATTCGACCCTCGACCGATTTTATAATCAACAAACCTGCTTAAGTTTTCTTACATTAATTTCGCCTTCAGCAAGCTGAAAACGGAACATCAAAAACTCATCTGTTTCGGTAATTTCAATGTGCTAAATTGTACCAGATTGATTCTTTTCGGTTGCAATTACATCACCGGTTTTTAGTTCTAACAGCGTTGAAGTGGGCAGTTTATCGTTAACGATGATCATTATGATTATTGGCAAAGTTTAGGGTGAAACAGGTTTTATCTGCATTTGATGATACTTTAAGGGTACCATTGTGTGCGTGGGCAATTTCTGATGCGATGTACAAGCCTAAGCCAAGTCCTTTTTGGTTGGGCTCTACCTCGCCCCGCGAGAAAGGTTGAAACAAGCGCTCCATGGCTGCTGCAGGTATTTGCTTTCCGGCATTGGTTACACACAGATTAAATTCATTGCTGTTACTGCTGGCGGTTACTTCTACAGGCGAATCAACTGGTGAGTAATTCAGTGCATTAGCCAGTAAATTAGAAAAAAGTTGTGCCAGGCGTTTGCCATCTGCATGAATCGGATGCGCCAGATCGAAAACCATATTTATGCGTCGCTCCGGCCAAATGGCTTGCAATTCTTCCACTACCTCAGTTAATAAACGTTCGTGGTCTTCGTCTCTAGTGCGGTTTACCGAAATACCTGAACCCAAACGGCCGCTGGCAAAATCGAGGATATTATCAATCAAGCCATTCATCCTGAAAGAGGCATCGGTAATAATTTTGCTTAAGCGACTGCCTCTTTCGTCTAAGTTTAAACGTGATAAAAGTTGGGCACTGCTGGATATCGCATTTAAAGGATTTTTTAAGTCGTGACCGAGAATAGCAATGAACTGATCGCGTACGATAGCGATTTCCTGTTCCTTTTTAAGCTCTTTTTCCGCTTCGGCTACCTGTTCAAGTGCATCTAAATGAGAAGCAATTAATTCGCCAAATATGGTAAACATGCCAATAATGGTCGGATTTTTAAGCTTTGCAGGTTTCGGATCGATGGCACAAAGGGTTCCGAAAAAATTGCCGTTTTTTAAGGTGATGGGAACAGAGATATAACTTTGGAAACCATACATTAACGGAGTGTGGTGCCCTGCATATTCTTGGTCTTCATCAACATGATCGATAACGACTGCATTTTTGTGCTGTCTGATTTCGTTGCAAATTGTGGTTTCCAGTTTAAGTTCGCCGCCAACCTTTAAGCCAAAGTTTATTTCATCGTGCACAGCACAGGCGATCCATTTATCGGTAGTTACACGGGCTACGGCAGCAAAACCCATTCCGGTAGTGCGGCACACGATTTCTAAAATATTGGCTACAGAAGAAATATTATTTACTGCATCAATATCAGCTTGAATGTTTGTTTCGGGGTTTTGCAAGGCCGGAATTAATAATTTTCCAGCAATTTAACTATATTTCTTTTCTCAAAAAACAGGGGCCACACAACTTAGCCTTTATTTTACACAGATTAGGTGCTAAAAAACTAAAAAGCGTATAAATACGGGGTGTATTATTGCTAATTGTGAAGTTTGATGTGAATGCTATTTTCGATAAAAGCAAAAACCGCATTTATATGTTGGGCTATTTTTTAAAATAAACCTCTGAAACATATAAATGCGGCAGCGTAATATTAAGCTTTTAATAAAGCTGGTTTTTCGTGGTAAGTTTTCCAAAGCAACTCGCCAAACAAGGTGTTCGACCATGCAAACCATGCTCTGGTAAAGTTAGCTGGATTATCTTTATGGAACGACTCGTGCATGAAGCCTTTGCCTGCATGTGTTTTACGTAAACTTTCGATGCAGGCTTTAATTTCGGCATCATCTTTTGAAGTTAAGGCACGCATGGTGATACTCATTGGCCAGATCATATCCTGACCGGCGTGCGGTCCACCGATACCCTCGGCTGCTGTGCCTTTAAAGAAATAAGGATTATCTTTTGATAAAGCAAATTTCCTCGTATTCTGATAAATCGGATCTTCGATTTTCATTGCACCCAGATAAGGTAAACCTAATAAACTAGGCACATTCGAATCATCCATCAGGTACGAACTACCAAAACCATCTACCTCAAATGCATAAATTTTACCGTATTTCGGGTGGTTTACAATGGCATGTTTTTGAAGTGCAGCATTTACCTCATCGGCCAGGTTTAATAAGCTGCTTTCTAATGTTTTATCGCTGTTTAAGGCTTTAATCATTTCTGCTGCCTGTATTAAGCTCGATACCGCAAAGAAGTTTGAAGGTACCAGGAAAGGAAAAATAGTCGCATCATCACTCGGACGGAAAGCCGAACAAATTAAGCCCACCGGGTTAACCGGAAAACCATAACCTGCCATTGGCAACGAATCTGTCGGCTGCGTGGTTTCCCTTTGGAAATGATAAGGACCTTTTCCTTCTTTACGTTGTTGCTCTTTAAAGGTTTTTAAAGTGGCTTCAATTCCTTTTTTCCAATCGGCATCGAATGGTGTTTTATCACCTGTTTTTTTCCAGTAGTGGTAAGCTAAACGAATCGGGTAACATAAGGAGTCGATTTCCCATTTACGCTCGTGCACACCTGGTTGCATAGCGGTTTTATCTGTTTTCCATTCCCCTACTTTGGTTGCATCGCCATAAAAAGCATTGGCATAAGGGTCTTTCAAAATACATTTGGTTTGGTGGATAATTACACCGGCAATTAGCTTTTTTAGGGGCTCATCTTCATTTACAAATTGCAGGTAAGGCCACACCTGCGCCGAACTATCACGCAACCACATCGCATCAATATCGCCGGTGATTACATAAGTATCAGGCCTGCCACCATTTTCGCTGTGATAAACCGTAGTATCTAAAGTGTTTGGAAAACAATTTTCGAACAACCAGGCTAATTCAGGGTTTTTAACATTGGCCTGAAAGGTTTTGATGGCGTTATCTACCGCCTTACTTTGAAAATGTCTTTTTGCCGCGGCTACACGTACAACCGGAAATTCGGGGGCTAAATTAGCTGCAAAAGAGAATTTGGAAGCCACTACGCCTGCTCCTAACAAACCTGTGTTTTGTATAAATGTTCTTCTTTTCATTATGATGTGTTATGGTCTTTTTTTAGTTTTGTCTAAACGAGGTTCAGCTATCGTTGATGCATGATCTGTTTTAATGATAGGGATTATTCGGTTAGCGTTTAACAAATATTATTATAATTTTTCGAAGATCAAAATTGAAATTGCCAATTCAGCTACTCCTAAATCGATTTTCCAGTTGAGCATGAATTACGCGGACAATACCGGCAACAGCAAGTTTAGAAAGACATAATAACCATTTGAATTTGTATCTTTATTAACCAAACTTACCGCTATGGATGCAGCACAAAGCACACTTTCAAAACGTATTTTATCGATTGATATATTGCGCGGATTGGTGATGATCATTATGGCTTTAGACCATACCCGCGATTTTTTTCATATCGGAGCCATGACAGGCGATCCCTTAAATCCCGATACCACTACAGGAATGTTGTTTTTTACCCGCTGGATCACGCATTTTTGTGCGCCAACTTTTGTTTTCCTTTCCGGATTATCGGCCTATTTATCCGCCCAAAGCAGAACAGCAGCACAGGCCAGTGCATTCTTATTTAAGCGTGGCTTATGGCTCATATTGATCGAAATCGTAATTATCACTTTTGGGTTAACCTTTAATCCTGGCTACAATTTTATTATCCTGCAGGTAATTTGGGCTATTGGTACTAGCATGATCTTTTTGGCTATTTTCAGCCGTATTTCTTATAAAACGGTGCTCCTAATCGGACTGGTGCTGGTTTTTGGGCATAACCTTTTTAACTTATTCCCGGCACCAAAAGACCCGGCTGCCGGAATGATTTTAAAAGTATTTTTTACTGCATCGGGTACGGTTGCACCGCTGTCTGCCAATCATTTCGTAGGTGTGTTTTACGCAATCCTTCCGTGGACCGGGGTTATGTTTGTGGGCTATGGTGTTGGTGCCTGGTATAGGAAGGGGTATGAAGCAGAACGCCGTCATCGCAATTTATTGATGATAGGCTTTTTAGCGGTGTTTGTATTTGTGGCTTTGAGATTAATCAATGTATATGGCGATCCGGTTCCGCGTAAAGAATATGATGGCCTGTTTAAGAACCTGCTTACTTTTTTCAATGTAAACAAATATCCGCCATCGCTGCAATATATCTCCATGACTTTAGGCCCGGCGATGCTCTTTTTGGGCATTACCGAAAATGTGAACAATTGGTTTACCAGAATAACTTCGGTATATGGTGCTGTTCCATTCTTTTATTATGTGCTGCATTTTTACCTTCTGCACACGCTATTGATAATCGTGTTTTTTACAACCGGCCGTAGCACTAAAGAAATTGTTCAGATTCCATTTATGTTCAGGCCGGCAACATTTGGCTTTAGTTTGCCAGTAGTTTATGTAATATGGCTTAGCGTGGTGGCATCGCTCTATTTACCTTGCAGGTGGTTTAAACAGTATAAAGAAACGCACCGGCAATGGTGGCTAAGATACGTTTAGCCTTTTTTCCATTTTATGCTGCAACCCACCGCCTTGGTTGTGGTAATAGTAGGCTTTTTACCTGTGGCTAAGTTATTGATCGCATTTTTTACATAATCTTCTTTTGTGGCGTTTTCGCCTTCGGGATCATTATCTATTGCACCAATGTATTCAACTATATTTCCTTTGTCGCTTTTATTTACAAGGAAAACATGCGGCGTTCTGCTTGCACCGAATTGTTTGGTAACTACGTGGTCAGGATCGAGCAGATAAGGGTAAGTGAAATTCTTTACTTTGGCCAGGGCCTGCATTTTATCGAAACTTTCGGCTGGAACGGCACCCGCATCATTTGGGTTAATGGCAATAACCGGATATCCTTTGGCAGCATAACTGGCATTTAGCTCAGCAACACGATCCTGGTAAGCCTGGGCTACCGGACAGGTATTGCAGGTAAATACAACAATAAAACCTTTGGCATCCTTGTAGTCGGCCATAGATACTGTTTTATTATCTACATTCTTTAAAGCGAAATCTTTAACCACATCGCCAACTTTATACCCTTCGCCTTGTGCGCAGGCACCTAACGAAATTAACATCAAGCCAATTAGAAATAAATGTTTCATAACCTCTTATTTTAAGTTTAACAAAGTATTTTTGAGTTGTTTCTCTGTAAAATCCTGTTCGTAGAAGCGTCTGGTTTTTTGTTTCACAAATAATGTTGCGGGGATAGCGCCAGTCCATTTGGGGTCTACCCTTTCGATATATTTTTGCTGGTCGGTTTCGTTTAACAGAAACACTTCAGCTTTGAGCTGGTTCTTTACCGCAAAAGGAATGACCTCTTTTTGCAGTTTCGATTTAAAATCTACACTGATCAATAGCACCTTTACGGGCTTTTTTAAATTGGCTACACGCAGTTTTTCAAAGTTCGGTAATTCGGCCACACAGGGGCCACACCAGGTTGCCCAAAAATTAACCACATAGGTGGTGTCCTTGCCGGCGGCAATGCGTTTATCCAGTTCATCGAGCGTTAACAGTTTTACCTGTGCACTTAACGAATAACTAATTAAAGATAAGCAGATTAAAAGAAATATACGCATAAGATGAATAACGAAATTTAGGTGGGTTTGTTTTAACGATAATCGTCATCTCGACTATAGCGCAGCGAAACGGAGAGATCTAATGTAGATTTCTCCGTTTCGCTCCCGATGAAAATCGGTGAGCTTCAGTCGAAATGACGGAAGAGATCTAGTTAACCGAACCTGATTTAACAAATACGCGCTGATACGCCGGCAATGTCAAATCATCAACTATTACCCCCCGGGTAGTACTGGCATGGACAAAAAAGCCATTATTGAGGTACACACCAACATGGTCTACATCATTGCCTCCAAAAGAAAAGAATACCAGATCGCCTTCTTTTAAATTATCTATAGGTTTTTTCCTTACCACATTGGCCTGATCGCGTGAAATACGTGGCAAGGTTATGCCGTAAATCTCTTTCTCTAACAAATAGGCAAATCCAGAGCAATCTATCCCGCCTTTATCTAAACCACCAAAACGGTAACGAACGCCCGTCCAGTCGGTAATGAAACGGTAAAGCGGTTTGCTTTTTAAATTACTCATGGCATCGGCTGCTTTCGCTCCTTTGGTATCGGTTTTAACGGTGTATTTACGCGTACCACACGATGACAGGAATAGCACTAAAGCAACCAAATAGAAAGCGTAAGGTTTAAAGCTAGTATGCATAGATATAAATTTAGTAAGAAGGGCTTATGGCTAAACATTCTTTATCCATAAGCCCTTAATCTGTTTAATTCTTAATTAAACGCTGTATTTCATCCAGTTTCAGTAAAGCTTCAACCGGGGTTAAGGCATTTACATCTAAATTGTTCAGCGTATCTCTGATTTTCACTAAAATCGGATCGTCAATCGCAAACATCTGCAATTGGTAGGCCTGATTTTGTACTTTTTTAATGCTGTCTTTTATACTTTGGCCTTCTGTACGATCTATTTCGAGTTTTTTCAGAATTTCATTGGCTCTGCCAATCAATTTAGGTGGCATACCGGCCATTTTGGCCACATGAATACCAAAGCTGTGCTCACTTCCACCGGGAACAAGCTTCCGTAAGAAGATCACCTTATGGGTCATTTCTTTAACTGAAACATTAAAGTTTTTAATGCGCGGCATGGTATTGGCCAGCTCGTTTAGCTCGTGGTAGTGTGTGGCAAAAAGGGTTTTTGGTCGCGAGGTTGGGTGTTGGTGTAAAAACTCGGCAATGGCCCAGGCAATCGAAATACCATCATAAGTGCTGGTTCCACGACCAATTTCATCCAATAAAATTAAGCTATTGTCTGAAATATTATTGAGGATACTGGCCGTTTCGTTCATTTCGACCATGAATGTACTTTCGCCGGATGAGATGTTATCCGAAGCACCTACACGGGTAAAAATCTTATCAACAATACCCACTTCAGCATCTTTAGCCGGCACAAAGGATCCCATTTGGGCCATAAGTACAATCAAAGCAGTTTGACGCAAAATGGCCGACTTACCCGCCATGTTGGGACCGGTAATCATGATAATCTGCTGGCTTTCCGTATCCAGGTAAACATCGTTGGTAATGTATTCCTGCCCTACCGGAAGCTGCTTTTCAATTACCGGGTGGCGACCACCTTTAATATCGAGTACCTTATCAGTGGTAACTTTGGGTTTATTGTAATGATTTTTGGCAGCCAGCTGGGCAAAACACAGCAAGCAATCCAATTGGGCAATCAGGAACGAATCGAGCTGAATGGGTTTGATATAACCTGCCGTTTCATACATCAGTTCGTTGTACAAACGTACCTCGATAGCCTGTATTTTCTCTTCAGCTCCTAAAATCTGGTCTTCGTACTCTTTAAGTTCGGGTGTAATGTATCTTTCAGCATTAACCAGGGTTTGTTTACGGATCCAACCTTCTGGTACTTTATCTTTGTGGGTATGGGTTACTTCTAGGTAATAACCAAATACGTTATTGAAAGCAATTTTTAATGAAGGAATACCGGTGGCTTCGGCTTCGCGTTTCTGTATCTGAACAAGGTAATCCTTGCCACCAAAGGCAATTTTACGCAGGCGGTCCAAATCTTCATCAATGCCATCGGCAATAACATTTCCTTTTACCAATAATGCTGGTGGATCGGCTTGTAATTCTCTTTCAATCCGGTCGCGAATGGCCAGACAAGGGTTTAACTGGTCGGCTATTTTGATTAAAAACGGATTTTTTGATTCGGCGGCCAGTTTTTTAACGGATTCGATATGGTACAAGGCGCGTTTCAATGCTACCAGTTCGCGGGGCCCAACTCGTTGTAAACCAACTTTAGAAATCAGGCGTTCTAAATCGCCGATTTGTTTAATGTGCGATAAGAATTCTTCCTGTAAAGTCTCGTTAGCCACAAAGTATTCTACCATGCCCAGGCGTTCCTGAATGGGTTTCAACTCCTTTAACGGCATAATAATCCATTTTTGCAGCAAGCGTGCACCCATGGGCGTGCAGGTATGGTCCAAAATATCAAATAAGGTTACCGCATTGTCGTTCGGAGAGTTAACCAGTTCGAGGTTACGGATGGTAAAACGATCCAACCACATGAAGCGGTCTTCTTCAATACGGCTTATCGAGGTAATGTGCTGCAGGTTACGGTGTTCGGTTTCGCCCAAATAGTGCAAAATAACACCGGCAGCCACTATTCCGCTTTGCAAACGGTCTACACCAAAACCTTTTAAGGAGGTTACCTCGAAATGTTTCATCAGCGTTTCGTTTCCGTAATCGCTGGTAAAAGGCCATTCATCTAAACCGAAAGTATAAAAGCGGTCGCCAAAATTTTCGGTAAAAGCCTGCCGTTTCGATTTCTGGAAAATAACCTCCGTAGGTTTAAAACCTTGTAAAAGTTTATCGATATAATCACTATTGCCTTGCGCAATTAAAAATTCGCCGGTCGAAATATCTAAAAATGAAACACCCAGTTGTGTTTTATCGAAGAAAACGCAGGCCAGGAAATTATTCGATTTCTGGTTTACGATATTATCGCCATAAGCCACGCCGGGCGTAACCAATTCTGTTACACCACGTTTAACAATGGTTTTGGTTGTTTTGGGATCTTCAAGCTGATCGCAAATAGCTACACGCTGGCCCGCACGAACCAGTTTAGATAAATAGTTATCGAGAGAGTGATGCGGAAAACCGGCAAGTTCGAGGGCACCACCATTTGGACCTGTTCCTCTACGGGTTAATACAATACCTAATATTTGTGCTGTTTTTACGGCGTCTTCGCCAAAGGTTTCGTAAAAATCGCCTACCCTAAATAATAACAATGCGCCCGGATACTTCGCTTTTATCGCGTTGTACTGCTGCATTAACGGGGTTTCTTTATTCGTGTCTTTAGCCAAAACTGAAATTAATTTGCAAAAGCCATAAAGATAGCACGAATATGCATTGTACGGCTGTTTTGTTGAAAAGTTGAAAGATTGTTAGTGAAATCAGTTTCCAATCTACAGTTGGCAGTTTTAAGCTAGCGAACATGAACCGTTAATCAGTTCAACCAATTAACCGATTAACCAATTTAAACATTTTAAATTAACGAGCATGAACAGTTAACCGGTTTAAACAATTAACTCATATTTGAAAATGAAGGGTTCGTCACCTTTCGGAAAGTTTAGTCCTGCTATCCGCTTTACTTCTCCCGATGAAAAATCGGGATCGTGCCCGCTCCTATCAGGTTTAAGAACAATGGCCGGTCAGACTCCACTTTATAAGATTAACTTATTTGCACAGTTTTATAATTTAAACAATTAATCACAGTTAAGTGTTAATCTTAAAATCAAAATATTTAGAACATGACGATACAACTGAATGCCGACAAGAACTTAACCATACACCAGGAATACGAAGAAAAAATTAAAGGCCTGCTAAATGAAGGACTGAGCAGATACACTGATCTGATAACACGTTTGGAAGTTCATTTATCAGATGAAAATGGTAGTAAAGACGGTTTAGCCGATAAAAGATGTTTATTAGAAGCCCGGATTACAGGAAAAGATCCTGTTGCGGTAACCAACCTGGGTAATACTTACGATTTAGCGCTTAACGGTGCTTTAACGAAATTAAAAAATACACTTGAAAAAGTGTCCGGTAAGTTGAAGGTTCATTAATTAAATCACTTCAAAAGAGATGCTGAAACAAGTTCAGCAAGACGATAAGGAATGATATAAAGGGATTCGTCATTGCGAAGCCGGGTTGTGTGAGCTGAAGCAATCTTATAAAGCAGTAACTACTTGGATTGCTTCAGCCAATAAAAAAATGGCCACGCAAAGGTTTTTTATATTCGACTCTTTTTAAACTTTAACTCTTTCGAGTTCTTCGATATAGCTTAAAAAAAGTCGCATTGCTTTTGTTCTATCTTCAGTTACCTCATATTGTAATTTGTGGTACAGGTAATCCTCCAGGTCAAAATTGCTTACAGGTGGCAATTCTGCTAAAACTTCTTTACGATGATCTAAGCCAAACTTTAAAGCGGCATTAAACTCATCTTTAAATTGCTGCGAAATTTCTTTATTGGCTACCCATGCAGCATACATAAAAGGCAAACCGGTAAACTTCTTCCATTCTTCGCCCATATCGTAAACGAAAGCAAAATCCTGTGTTTTCCCGAAAGTACGGTCGCCGATTAAAACAAAAGCATCTGTTTCTGCATTTTGATCAGTTGTAAATTCTACCTCCTGCTCCCAGTGAAATTTTAATAAAACTTTAGCCAGGTTGTTCGAGGTGCGGGAATGCGCATCCAATCGTAGCGTTTTAATTTCACTAACCGGTACATTGCTGAAAATAAATACCGAATTTACTGCGCCATCGCTTCCAATACAATAATCGGCAACGATATTAGCATTTGGGACTAATGGAATAGCAGCTACAGGCATCAAACCAATATCTGCCTGACCGTTAATTACTTTAGCAGCGCAATCTGAAGGAATATCTAAACTTAAATCTATCTTATCGATAATAGGCGAATGGGCTAAGCCGTATATAAATGCTTTGGTATTGGTGTAGGCAACAGCCGATATTTTGATCTTATTCAAGGTGTTATGTTATTTTATGTCATTCTGACGATAGGAAGAATCTCCAACCTACTGTCTACATAATTAAGTTCTGTTGAAAGTTCCTGCTATCAACTAACAGGTGCTTCGTTTCTTAGCATGACAGCATAAATTTATTATCCAATCACTAAACCGTCTAGATGAACGGCACTATTAAATTCAAGAACGGTAAATTTTCCATCCTCGAAGCCCATTTTGTATAACACAGTATTCTGGTGTGGAAATTCGGTCATTTCGCTTAATGGTTTTCCCAGTAACAGGCATAAGAAAACCCTCATGGCCCTTCCGTGCATGCAAAGTAATACTTTTTGCTCTTGTGGCCGGGTCATTAAAACTTCCATAGGTTGTTTTAAGCGTTCGTATACATCCTGCACACTTTCACCGCCTTCAAAATGGGCACTGTAATTACCCTCCTGCCAGCATTGCAACATCGACCGAAAAGCTTCACGTGCCTCTTCTGTATTGGGTTTTCCTTCCCAAACTCCCCAGGCCAGCTCGTCTAAGCCCGATAAACGTTCCCATGGCAGGTCCGAATCAATAAATTTCTGTACGGTTTGCCAGGTACGCTTTAAATCGGAAGTGTAGATTTTATCGAAGCCCACATCCTTATAGGTTTGATAAAAAGCCTCTGCCTGCGCCCTGCCTAAATCATTTAAATCAGCATTTATACCCCTGCCTTGTACTATGCCCTGTCTGTTCAATTCTGTTTCGCCGTGGCGGATGATATAAATTTGCTTCATATTTTTTATTTAATGAATGAGTGATTGAGTTTTGAATGAGAGAATTATGGTGTACTCAATAACATTCAATCAATCTCTCATTCAGTCATTCAATCCTTAATTTACCACTGGTAATTTATAATAAGCAGGTTTCTTTTCCTCTTCGAAAACAACATGCTCAAAATCGGTTACTACATTATATAAGGTGTCGCGCTCGATGGCTTTTCTGCCTACTTGTTTAATCAGGTTTACGAGTTCTTTGGTGCTCATTGCCGGATTCTGTTCTTCGGCACCCGCCATCGAATAGATTTTGGTAGTATCATCCAATGTACCGTCAATATCATCTACACCATAGTTCAACGACAATTGTGCTGTTTCGCGACTAATCATTGCCCAATAGGCTTTAATGTGATCGAAATTATCCATATAGATTCGGGCGATGGCATAATTCCTTAAATCTTCTATTACCGAAACTTCGGGCACATTACTCATCTGGTTATGCTGGTTGCGGAATTTTAGCGGAATAAAGGTTTGGAAACCACCGGTTTTATCCTGTAGCTCGCGAAGTTTCTCCATATGATCTACGCGGTGCCAGAATTGTTCGATATGACCATAAAGCATGGTGGCATTGCTACGCATACCCAGTTTATGCCATTCTTCGTGTATAGCCAGCCATTGTTCGCCCGTACATTTATCTTTGGCAATCTGATCGCGCACCTCAGGGTGGAAAATTTCTGCACCTCCGCCCGGAATAGATTCTAAACCGGCCTCTTTCATCAGGCGCATTCCGGTTGCGTAATCAATTTTAGCTTTCTTAAAAATATAGTGGTATTCTACCGGCGTTAAAGCTTTAACATGCAAATCAGGACGGTGTTGCTTAATAGCTGTAAACAGCGATGAATAGAAAGCCACATCATACTGTGGTAAAACACCGCCAACAATATGCACTTCGGTTACCGGCTCATCGTCGTATTTTTTTACAATATCGAGCATTTGATCCATGGTTAAGGCCCAACCTTCTTCTTTTTGCTTCAAGAGGCGCGAGTACGAGCAGAATTTGCAATCGTAAACACAAAGATTGGTTGGTTCTAAATGGAAATTGCGGTTAAAATAAGTTTTGTCGCCGTGTTTTTGCTCTCTTACAAAGTTGGCCAAAACGCCCAGATAGCCTAATTCTGCGTGCTCATAGAGGTAAACGCCTTCGTCAAAACTAATCCGCTCTCCATGAAGAACTTTGTGTGCAATGTTTTGTAGTTCAGTTGATAAGTTGGTATCAGCTAGTATTTTTTCAACCTGATCAGTTGTATTCATTCCTGAAATATTTTGAACAAAAATACAATAATGAGGCGATTTGAAAATCATTTTCTTGTAACAAACCGGTATTTATTATTTCGCAATACATTATTTGAATGTTAGCAGGATTAATTTTTGAATGAGTAAATATGCATCCTGCCTTAAACATTCAATCATTCAAAATTTAATTATTTAAGTAAGTCTTATATTCTTCAGGCAAGCTTCCGCGCTAATCAGTGCGTCCGTGGCTCAAATAGATTGCAAACAAAAAAAGCACCTCTTTTCAGAAGTGCTTTCGGGTATGTTTTTCAATGCTAAATATTATCGTGCAGCTGGTACAAATGTTAAAATGATGTTTGCAGTTCTGCCACCAAATTCAATTGGCGATTTTAATACCATTTGTGTGCTCGAAAGTTCGGTTAATACTAAACGGTAACCTTCACTTACGTTTTTAGCTTTATCACCTTCGTAGATTTTTTTAAACTGGAAAGTCTGGTCTTTTGGTGCTGCCGACCAGAAAATAGTTTGCATTACCGATCCGCAGGCACTTGATGACGGTAAAGTATACGATCCGTTACCGCTGTTGGTTAATTTCCAGGTACTGCCCTGAAAGCATTTATACGATTTCTCACCGAATAAACCTTGCACAGCGCCATCAGGTAAACCTTCTAAAGCTACGTTGCTTACTACCCAGTCGCGCACTACTGTACCTCTGCTACCGGTAACTCCTGCGGTTACCCTTTTGGCAGTATTGCAGCTTTGTAACATTACTAAAGTAGAACATGCGATTGCGATAGCTATAAATAATCTTTTCATTTTAGTTTAATTTAAATTTCGTCAAAGTTGTTACATAAATCTTGCCAAAACAATTACGAAGTTTAAATTAGCTGCAAAATATTAAATTGCAATCTGATATTATTTCGATCAACCCCTATTATCATGAAACCCGAAACCCTTGCTATTCACGCATCTAATCTCGTTAACAGTGCTACAGGCGATGTTACCCCTCCCATTAATCTGTCTACAACTTTTTTTCGCGATGAGCATGGCGGGTATCCGGGCGGCCACATGTACAGCCGGGTAAGCAATCCAAACCGGTCTGCTTTAGAAAACACTTTAGCCAAATTAGAATACGGTGAAGATGCAGCTGCCTTCTCATCGGGAAATACTTCGGGAATGGCCTTGTTCCAGGCGTTAAAGGCCGGTAGTCATATTATTGCACCAGATGATATGTACTGGGGCTTTAAAAAACAACTGCTTACCATTTTCGCCGATATACTTGAATTTGATTTCGTCGACCAAACAGATCTGGAGCTGGTTAAAGCTTCTGTTAAGCCCAACACTAAACTCATTTGGTCGGAAACACCTTCCAATCCCTTATTAAAAGTTACGGATATCAGTGCAATAGCTAAAATTGCAAAGGCAGCCGATATCACTTTTGCCTGCGATAGTACTTTCGCCTCTCCTATTTTACAAAACCCGATTTTGCTGGGGGCTGATATTGTGATGCACAGCAGTACCAAATACCTGGGTGGCCACAGCGATGTGTTAGGTGGCGTTTTGATTACAGCGAAAAAAGATGAACTATGGGATAAAATTAAGAATGTGCAGCAAACCGGTGGTGCCGTTCCATCGCCTTTTGATTGCTACCTGTTAACGCGCAGCATTAAAACCCTCGCATACCGTATGAAAGGTCACTGCGAGAATGGTGAAAAAGTAGCCGATTATTTAAATCAGCACCCACAGGTAGAAGCTGTTTTTTATCCGGGATTAGAAACGCATCCGCAACATGAAATTGCTAAAAGCCAAATGAAAGATTTTGGTGGTATGATGTCTTTCCTGGTAAAAGGTGGTGTAGAGGCAGCAAGTAAAGTGGTTAATAAAGTGCAGTTATTTGCGCAGGCTACCAGCTTAGGCGGGGTGGAAAGTTTGATTGAACACCGCTACTCGATTGAGGGACCGGATAGTAAAACACCTAAAAACCTATTGCGCATTTCGGTTGGACTGGAGCACGCAGATGATATTATTGCCGATTTAGAACAGGCTTTGAGTTAACTTATTTTTTAATCCTATAAGGTTTTAAAAACCTTATAGGATTATCTATAGGACTTAAAAATTATTTCGGGTTACAAACCGTAGTTAATTTAAGCGAATAATTGGCTTCTAAAGGCTCATTGGTTTGCGCCAAACGTTGCGAACCGGTATTGGCCGGACAAGCAATATCGCCTGCTGCATCATAAACCAATTTATTGCCATTGGCCAATAACTCTTTAGGTACATAAACCTGCACTTTGGTAATGGAATAGCCCGAAGGAAAATAACGCACATAATAACCATCAGGATGTTTGGTCCAGATTCCGCTCGGCACATCGCTTCTTGGAGGTGCCATACCTGCAATAATTGCATATTTTTCCATATCAGCATAGGTATAATTACCTGATGCCACCAACTGTCTGATGTTATTTTCGGCTTCAAACACAGCTTTTAAGCCCGATGGCAACTGATCTTTAGCTTTTTCCATTACATCAAAAGGCAAAACCCCCAAAGCACCGCCTTCTAACTGGGTAAGTTGTTTAGGCGTAAGTAATTTAATGGCTGTAAGTTTAACCTGTCCGCTGTAATCAGCAAATTTAGTACGGGCAATAATGGTCCACAATAAAACCTGAATATCATGCTGTTCTACTTCAGGGTGTTTTTCGGCACTCTTTAATATCGATACTACAATTTCTTCTTTGGGTCCTAAAACCGGAGCAAACATGTAACCATCGCCTTTTGATGGGGCAAAGGTTCCGGCTTTGAGGCAATAGCTTTTATTGGTCATTTCATAAAAACCCTCGCAAAGCACATAACCGCCTTCCGGATTTTTAGGCAATAAATATAAAGGCTGAAATTTCTCATTCGATTTAAAATCGGGCATCATCTCGCCTTCGCGGTTTACATCTTCGAAACTGGTGGAAATGGCAGCAGGTTGTTTCAGAAATTTATCAACGCCTAAGGCTTTAGCGCCTTGTGCCGTACCCACTTTTAACAGTTTATCTTTTAAACCGCCAAACTGGGCATTAACGTTGTTTAAGCAGGCAACAGTAAATAATATTGCCAAACCAAAGAATTTTACATTTTTCATGATGATTAGATTTAGATAGGTAACACAAACTTAAAGTTTTAACCATTAACTTTATATTAAAATATTTGTGGAGCCTTAATTATTTAAAATTAGCACCCTCATTTACAGTAACTTGTTTTAAAATCAAAATTTTATTTTGTGGATTAAAATTAAATTCAGACATTTGGAATATTATTTGGCAGCAAGCTAAGTAAAAGTCAATCTTCAGAGGTTGATTTATAAAGAAGTGGCGAGAGACTGGCTCGATGACCCACTGGCAACCCTCAGAAAGAGAAGGTGCCAATTCCTGACCGGCTAACATGGTGTTATCTGGTGATATAAATTTTAACTGATGAAAACATTAAATCTTCAATCGCTAAGCGAACCCAGTTCAAACCTTAAAAATGTAGGAAATCTTTCTATGTCTTTTATGTGTTGCAATATGCAGGCGATTACTTGTATGTGCTGTTGCATACAGTAATTTAAAAATCTTCCCTTTTTGTGTTTTTCAAACTGGAAGGTCCCGCTAAAACGGGATACGCCCACACAGGTTTAACCTTTAGGTTAGTCTGATCCCTACAGATTATTCAACATTTAAAAATTTAAGCATTAAAGATTATGTCAACTTCATATAAATTCGAAACTTTACAAATACACGCAGGTCAGGAAATCGATCCAACTACAGGCTCAAGGGCTGTTCCTATTTATCAAACCACTTCTTACGGTTTTAAAAATGCTGAGCATGGGGCTAATTTATTTGCCTTGAAAGAGTTTGGTAATATTTATACCAGGATCATGAACCCAACCAGCGATGTTTTCGAAAAACGCATTGCAGCTTTAGAAGGTGGCGTAGCAGCATTGGCAGTAGCATCTGGTCAGGCGGCACAATTTATTGCCTTAAATAATATCCTCGAAGCTGGCGACAGTATTGTTTCTTCTTCTCACGTTTACGGTGGTACTTATAATCAGTTTAAAGTAGCATTTAAGCGTTTGGGTATTCATGTCGATTTTGCTAACCCGGATGTGCCTGAAGAATTTGAAGCTAAAATTACCGATAAAACAAAAGCTATTTATTTAGAAACCATTGGTAACCCGGCTTTTAGTGTGCCCGATTTTGAGAAAATAGCCGCTATTGCCAAAAAATATGATCTTCCGTTAATTGTTGATAATACTTTCGGTGCTGCAGGTTACCTGTTTAAGCCATTAGAACATGGTGCAAACGTAGTGGTACAATCGGCTACGAAATGGATTGGCGGACATGGAACCAGTATTGGCGGTGTAATTGTAGATGGTGGAAATTATAACTGGGGAAATGGTAAGTTTCCACAGTTTAGCGAACCATCAGAAGGTTACCATGGCCTGGTTTTCAGCGATGTTTTCGGTGTTGATGGTCCTTTTGGTAATATTCAGTTCATTATCCGTGCACGTGTAGAAGGTTTGAGGGATTTAGGTCCGGCTATTGCACCATTCAACTCTTTCCTGTTATTGCAAGGGCTCGAAACTTTATCGCTTCGCGTACAACGCCATGTAGATAATGCTTTAGAACTGGCTACCTGGTTAGAAAACCATCCGGCAGTTAAAGAAGTGGCTTATCCAGGTTTGGCCAGCAGTAAATACAATAGTCTGGCAAAGAAATATTTAAGCAATGGCTTTGGAGCAGTTTTATCATTCGAGTTAAACGGCAGCAAAGAAAGTGCGACCCAACTGATCGATAATTTAAAGCTGATTTCGCACCTGGCCAATGTGGGAGATGCCAAAACGCTGATTATCCAGCCATCGGCTACCACACACCAGCAATTAAGCGATAGCGAACAACTGGCCGCAGGTGTTAAACCGAACTCGCTTCGCGTATCGGTTGGTATCGAGCATATCGACGACATTAAGGCCGATTTTGAGCAAGCTTTTGCAGCCATTGGCTTATCAGTAAGTGCAGCCAGTTTACAAGCCTAATCCTTTTTTATTACCATCAGCATTATTTTAGCATGAGCACAGCATCAACATATCAATACAACAAACAATTTAAGCTCGAAAGCGGAAAAAAAATCCGTAATCTGCAAATCGCTTATCAAACATATGGCAAGTTAAACGCAAAGAAAGATAACGTGATATGGGTTTGCCACGCGCTTACTGCCAATGCAGATGTTTTTGAATGGTGGGAAGGCCTATTTGGACAAAACGCTTTATTCAATCCTAACGATCATTATATTGTTTGTGCAAATGTATTGGGCTCTAACTATGGCACAACCAATCCTTTAAGTACCAATCCGGTTAACGGCCTGCCCTATTACCTGTCGTTTCCGCAGTTTACTATCCGCGATTTTGTTTCAGCACACCAGCTTTTAGCAGCGCATTTGCAAATCGATACCATTAAATTATTGATTGGTGGTTCGTTAGGTGGACAACAGGCGGTTGAATGGAGCATTATTGAGCCGAATAAAATTGAGAATCTGATTTTAGTGGCTACGAATGCGGTACACTCACCCTGGGGAATTGCCTTTAACGAAAGTCAGCGACTGGCAATTACTACCGACCGTACTTTTTATGCCAATAAACCTGATGGAGGACTTAAAGGTTTGAAAGCAGCAAGAAGTATTGCGCTTTTAAGCTACCGCACCTACAATGCTTATGGCAGTACGCAAGTAGAAAGTGTAAACGATAAAACCGATAATTTCAGGGCTTCATCTTATCAGAATTATCAGGGCGAGAAATTAACCAAGCGCTTCAATGCCTACAGCTATTATTATTTAACTAAAGCAATGGATAGCCACAATGTTGGGCGCAACCGCAAGAGTATTGCCGATGCTTTAAAATTGGTTAAAGCCAATACACTGGTAATTGGTATCGAAAACGATTTCCTTTTCCCGATTTCGGAACAGAAATACCTTGCCGATCATATTACTGGTGCCGAATTTGCTGCCATCCATTCAGAATACGGTCATGACGGCTTCTTAATCGAAACCAATGCTTTGACCAATATTATCGGAACATTTATTAAAGAGAGTCGCGATAAAAAAATAATCAAGTTGCAGCATACTGCATAGAAAGCGTATTAGCAGAAAGACAAAAGACTGAAGCAGAGAGTGTAAAGCAGAAAGACAGAAGACTTAAGCGTAAAGCTAAATAATAAAGACAAAAACAAATATAAGAACAATAGGATCGGCTAAAATCCGGTTATCTGTATAATCACAAAATAAAAATGAGTAAGAATTTAAAAATCGGTTTATTTGGTTTCGGAGTTGTAGGACAAGGTTTACTGGACATTATCCAGAGCCAGAACCTGAATCTTGAAATCATTAAAATCGCGATAAAAGATCCAAAGAAGAAACGTACGCTCAATAAAGATTTATTTACTACCGATCGTAACGAAATACTGAATAATACCGAAATCAATACAATTGTTGAATTGATTAACGATGCTGATGCTGCATACGAAATTGTAACTACCGCCTTAAAAAATGGTAAGAATGTAGTTTCGGCCAATAAAAAAATGATTGCTACACACTTAAAAGAGCTGGTAGATTTACAGGCAGAGCATGGTACTTCCCTGTTGTACGAAGGTGCAGTATGTGGTAGTATTCCAATTATCCGTAACCTGGAAGAGTATTATGACAACGAATTGTTCCATGCCTTGAGCGGAATTTTTAACGGTTCTTCTAACTACATTCTGTCTAAAATATTTAACGAAAACCAGAGCTACGATTCGGCATTGAAAGAAGCTCAGGATTTAGGTTTTGCCGAAACTGATCCTATTCTGGATGTGGGAGGTTACGATCCGAAATATAAACTGGCGATTGCTACAGCACATGCTTACGGCATATTTGTAGATCCTGATACCATTCTGAATATTGGTATCCAAAACCTTTCGCAATACGATATTAAATACGCACGCGAGAAAAACTTTAAAATCAAACTGGTGCCAACAGCCCGCAAGGTAAATACCAAGGATGTGGTAACTTATGTTTTGCCAAAACTGGTAGCCAAAGATGATTTCTTGTATAATGTAGAAAACGAATATAATGCTGTAGCGGTACAAGCTGCTTTTGCCGATAAACAGTTTTTCTATGGTAAAGGTGCAGGCGGTCACCCGACTGGTGCAGCTGTACTATCGGATATTGCGGCTTTGCGTTACGATTACCGTTATGAGTATAAAAAATACCACTCAGAAAACGGTGTAAAACATACTGAAGAAATTTTACTGGAAGTGTATTTGCGCTATGCAGATGAAGATTTGATTACTTTATTGGAATTCGATAACATCAGCGAGCGTTATGCTGCCGATAGCTATAAATATGTGGTTGGAACACTTAAGCTGGAAAGTTTAATCAAAAACCGCGAATTGCTTTTAGATCCGGCTGTTTTTGTAGCCTACACCGGCAGACAGATTTACAAGCAAGAGCTGCTAAGCGAAAATGTTTTTGCCGAAGAACTGGCAGCCCTTTAAACTCAGAAACTGTTTAAATTTCTGTGAAATTCAAACGGGCGGTGGAGACACCGCCCGTTAGCAACGCTAGAGGTTGGTGTCCACGCCGACCTGATAGACCTGCAAATTGTTTATTCATTTTTAAACAGCCTAGTAATTTTTAAGGTTAATTTTTTTATTTGTTTTGTTGTTAAGCATAAAGGCCGGAGCGATTCCGGCCTTTTGTGTTTTATTTAACTTTTACATATTTTTCTACAATCACCCGATCTACCCCTTCTCCTTCTACCTTTTCTACCCCTTGCTGAATTAAGGTATCCTGCTTAATGCTCAGCTTAAAATTAAAGGTATTGCCTTCCCAGTTCTTATTTTTATAATATTCCAGATGTTCAGTATAGTTATCGTTATCCAGTTTAAAACTTCCGCCGCCGGCATCAAAACCGGCTGTATCTTTAGGGTTGGTACTATGCTTTAAAAATGCAAAATGCGTATCGTTAAACATTTTAATCATTTTTAGTTTGCCCGTATAATCGGTTACCTCGCTTTTACCATTTTGCGTGGTAGTAGCCGAAACCAGCTGCCACGTACCCTGAATGTTTAGCGATTCTTTCTTTTTTTCAGCCGGTCCATTGCACGCTGCCAGCGAGAGCAACGCCAAGCCAATTAAATAATTTAATTTCATATTAAGCAATATATTTGGTTAGTGTTTTTGTTATCCGCGCCCAGCCATTTGCATCAGTTTATGTGCTAAATCTTTACCTAAATAGCTATCAATAATGCGGTGTACCAGATAGAGTATTGGAGTCATTAAAATGGCTACAACAAACTTGTAAGTATAACCCACCAAACCTATGGCAAAAACCATTTTCCAGGTGTAATGGTATTGTGGATTAAGGTAAAAGGCAATAAAAATTACAACAAAACTATCTACAAACTGAGAAACGAGTGTTGAACCCGTAGCCCTCAACCACAGTGCACGTTCGCCGGTTATCTTTTTAATGCGGTGAAAAATCAGTACATCAACCATTTGACCTATAATAAAGGCTGTAATTGAGCCGACAATAATCCACATCCCCTGCCCAAAAATACCTGCAAAGGCGTTGTTCATGTTGAGGTCTTCACCGTTAATTTTTTGGTGAACCCAGAAATCGGCTGCACTTAAATGCATAGATCCCCAAACTACAATAAAGGCAAAGGCGATTAAAATGGAGGTAAGAATGGATAGAAACCTTACCTGTTTCACACCGAAATACTCGTTGATGATATCTGTCATAATGAAGATAATGGGCCAGGTTAATACCCCTGCCGACATCACGAACGACAAATGTGGTACACCTAATAAATTGATGTCGAACTTTTTCATGCCCAGGGTTTCTTCAACACTGAATAATTTAACACCAATAAATTCTGATAATATGGCATTGGCCACAAAAAAACTACCCAGAACAAGTAGTAAACGGCTTTCTTTCGTTTTAAAAGTCATAGGCAATAAATCTAAATATAATCTGTCACATTACAACGCAGATAATGCTTTTTAACAGGAACCTTACGTTCAATTACACGGTAATTTTTCCATGCTGACCGCTAAATACAATTTTTACAATCGCTCGACCCATAAATTTAGGTTAGCAAATTAAATCTCCCAATCTTTGCGCCTCCGAAAAACTAACAGATCATGGCTAAGAAACAACACTTCTATTTAATACTTATTTTAGGTTCACTTGCTGCCCTTGGCCCCTTTTCAATTGATATGTATCTGCCAGGTTTCGTAGATATTGCCAAAGATTTAAAGAGTACAGAATCTGTTGTAGCCCTATCTTTATCGAGCTTTTTTATTGGAATTTCTGCTGGTCAGCTTTTGTACGGGCCTTTACTCGATAAATATGGCCGTAAAAAGCCGCTGTATTTTGGTTTGGGTCTTTATATCGTTTCTTCGTTTTTATGCTTAGCCGTAACTGATGTAAACCAGCTTATTGTTTTGCGTTTTGTACAAGCCATAGGAAGCTGTGCCACTGCTGTAGCTTCGGTTGCCATGGTGCGCGATTTGTTTTCAGTAGAAGAAAGTCCGAAGGTATTTGCTTCATTAATGCTGGTGATTGCAGTTTCCCCTATGCTGGCCCCTACTGCCGGTGGTTATTTAATTTCGGCGCTAGGTTGGAAATACGTATTCGTATTTTTAGGTTTTATGGCGGTTCTAATGCTTTTAGCCTCTATTTTCAAGCTGCCTGAAAGCTATAAACCCGATCCAAAATATTCGTTGAAGCCGAAACCTATATTAACCAACTTTTATACTGTATTGCGTGAACCTCAGTTTTATACTTATGCGCTAATCAGTTCTATTACCTTTTCTGGCTTGTTTGCCTATGTTTCGTCATCGCCAACCGTGTTTATGAAAATTTACGAAGTAAGCAAAACAGGTTATGGCTGGATATTCGCTCTCTTATCGGTTTCCTTTATTGGTTCGAGCCAGGTGAATAGTTTAATCTTAAAATGGTTCAGCAGCAAAAAGATTGTGACCTGGGCACTGGTGGCACAGTGTGTATTTAGTTTAATGTTCTTAATTTTTGCTTTAAATAACTGGCTCAATTTATACAGCACCATTGGTTTTATCGCTTTGTTTCTGGCCTGCCTAGGACTCATTAACCCCAACGCAGCGGCATTATCGCTTGCCCCGTTTTCAAAAAATGCCGGTAGTGCTTCGGCTTTAATGGGCGCATTACAAATGGGTTTGGGTGCACTGGCCTCGGTTATGGTAAGTTTATTTAGTGAACATTCGGTTGTACCTATGCCTTTGGTAATGACAGCAGCAGCGTTTATCGCGTTATTTTGTTTGTTGATTGGTCGCAGGTTTATTGTTAGCGAAGTAGAAGCAAGCGCTGACGCAGCTGTGGTGGCGCATTAAGTTTTTATCTTACCACAAGGAGACTAAGCGCACGAAGTTTTTAAGCTCATTTTATTTCCCGCTGATTTCGCAGAAAAGACACGCAGATTTTAGTAATTAAATCAATATGATCTGCGGGAAAATATTGGTGCAGCATCTTATTTTATCTTACCACAAAGACGCTAAGCGCACAAAGTTTTTAAATGCTTTTTATTTCCCGCTGATTTCGCAGATTAGGAACCACAAGAGCTATTTACAAGCTGTTCGATATGAACGTTCGGCACCCTGATCCGATAACTATCGGATTTATTTCAGGGTCTTTATAGCAGGAAAGATGCTGAAATAAATTCAGCAGGACGATGAGCTTAGATTTAACATCTATAACACAGGCTTTCAAAGGAATACTGATCGAACTCAGGTTAGCAATTAAATCAATATGATCTGCGATAAAATCTTTTAGATCTGCGGGAAAAAGTAGTGTAAGATCTTTTTTTTTCTTACCACTAAGACCCTAAGCGCACAAAGGTTTTAAATACTTTTTATTCCCCGCTGATTTCGCAGAAAAGACACGCAGATTTTCAGCATGACAACTTCTCTAAAAAACCTTTGTGTTCTTCGTGGTAAACAACTATGGCACTAAAAACTTATAAATCAAATAGCAAATAAGCGTTCCTGCAGCAGCGATAATAAAACCGCTCAAACGTTTCTTTTTGATAAAACAAATCAGAATAATCCCTGAAATAGAAACCAGTGTCATCAGTACAGCCGAGATATCGATAATCCACGACCAGGCCTTGCCAGAATCCCTCCCTTTATGCAAATCGTTTATTACCGCAACAACACCCATCCGCGTAACCGAAAGTTCGTATTTGCCTGTTTCGCGATCGATAAAAGCATCTGCTACATAGCCAGGTCCGTTAAAAGTTAAGCTTAACTCCTGTTCTTCGATCCTGAAATCGTTCAAAGCTCCTTTTACCTCATGTTTATTCCGCAGGAATTCTACTAACTGCAGTTTATTAATTTTTGATGTATCGGCAACTTTAATCCATTTGAGGTTAACGATTCCCGAATCTTTAGTAACTACTTCTTTGCCTGTGGTAAACCAATCGGCATGGTTTAAAGTTAAACCCGAAACGGCAAAGAATAAAAGGATGGTAAAACTTACCATCGAAAGGTAAATGTGCAGCCATCGCGATAATCCCGCTAAACGCTTTTTACCTTTTCCTTTGCCACTCTCCTTTTTTACTGCCTTTTTACCTAAGCCTGCTGGTGCGACAATAACACTACTTTTTTGGGGTTCCGATTTTTCTGTATTCAAGTGATGCTGATGCTAATTCCGGATTGGGGGTTAATGCTAATTTTTGTGCTGAGCCTGCAAATTTCATTTCTTTCGAAATAAGCTGGTAGGTTCCATGCTCGCGGGCTACTTCGATATAAACGGTGTAGTTGCCTTCTTTTACCAATTGTCCGTTATCGTTTTTGCCGTCCCAAACTAAGCTATACTTCCCCGGACCACGCGTTGCAGAACTGGTTGAGCTCAACTTTCCTTCGGCACCTTTTTTAAATTCATCTCCGTTTGATCTCGTCCACGATTTTAAGTCGGGTAACCAGCGCGGTTTATTGTACCAGATGGCCAGGTTGCGAACAGGATTCTTCGCTGCATCTTCTACCCAAACCGCTACAAAAGGACGACGCACCCTTCGACCATCAGCCGATTCGATATTCGCAATTTCGAGATTAACCAGCAATTCAAATTTGGTATTCCAAAGTTTATCGGCACGGTTAATCTTTGGGCTGGTAACAGTCTTTTTCTCATCTACAAGCTCATATTTTGTCCAGTTTTTACTCTTAACCTCTTTACCATCTTTAGTAACCAATAAATAAGCGATATCATTATTGCTGGCCGTTAAACGCGCAATTTCATTTACGGTGAGTACGTTAAAGGCTGTCGCTAGCGCACCAGCCTCACTCGCATTGGCTGCAATAACTGTAGCACTGATAATCTCTGATACAGGCTTTCCACTGCGTGGATCAACGATGTGCGAATACCATTTGCCACCTATGCTAAAACCCCTGCGGTAGTTGCCACTGGTTGCCACAGCCATATTCGCAACTTTTACCGTAGTTAAAGCGGCTTCGTTTTCGGCAGATGCCTTAGGGTTGGTAATTTCAATATTTTCGGTTTGGCTACCTTTAATCACCATATCACCACCTATATTAACCAGCACATTTTCAATCCCTGGTGTTTGCATAGCTGCTTCTGCAGCCTTATTGATGATGTAACTTTTGGCAAACGAGTTTAAAGCAAGTGGTGCATCATCCAAACGCGTAACGGTTTTATTTTGCGCATCAAGACTGTAGTGTTTTTGTTTAACCAGGCTCACTGCATCCTGTAATGCTGCTTCGGTGGGTAAACGATTGGCTTCAGCAGCCTTTTTCCATACCCTGCTAATTACTTCTGCCGAAGCATCGATAGCGCCATTGGTTGCCGTTTTATAATGTTCGAACTGCTGTAATACCTCAAATAATTCGGGCGAAATTTTAACGGTTTGCGGGCTGTTATTCATCCATTTGCTAAATTCACTGTCGGCTTTATAAGCACTTAAAATATGATCTAAACGATCAATTTCATTCAGGGCGCGTGCTTCTGCCAGGTCGGCTTCGGCTTGATTAGCTGCTTTAAATTTTAGTTCTAACGATGTTCCCAGTACATTTTCGTAATTGGACACAAAAGTGCGGAAGGGCTTAACCGGCTTAACAAAAGATGAAGCGGTAAGCACCAAAAGGAAGACTGTGGCCAGGTGTTTAAATTTCATATTTACTGATAATTGGAGATTGCTTACAAAGAAAATGGTTTAATTTGGAATAATTTTAAATAAGGTTAAATTATATTGGAAATGATACGTTTTTGATCCACTGTTTTTTGAATTCATATCAAAGCCAAAATCATTTGCATTGACACGATATTAAAGTGAGGGTTTAATCGGTTACAAACTTTAATTGATGCCTCTGGCCTGTCGTTTTTAAGGTCATTGCTATAGGCTTTAAGCTTTTTTTCCTATTTTCGCTTATAAGATGCTGAATATACAATCTAAACTTCCTGGCGTAAGTACCACCATTTTTACGGTGATGAGCAAACTTGCGGCAGAACACAATGCCATTAATTTATCGCAGGGTTTTCCAGACTATGCTTGTGATCCAAACCTGGTCGAACTGGTAACTAAGGCTATGCAGGATGGTTTTAACCAATATGCACCCATGCCTGGTTCTCCTGTTTTGAAAGAAACCATTGCTGCAAAAGTAGAAAACCTATACAAAGTAAAATATAACCCTGATACCGAAATTACAGTAACTGCAGGAGGTACACAAGCTATTTTTACGGCCCTGGCTGCTATCATCAATGCCGGTGATGAGGTAATTATATTTGAACCGGCCTACGATAGTTACGCACCAACCATTAAACTGCTTGGCGGACTGGTTAAGACCTATGAACTTGCCCCTCCCGATTATGCCATAGACTGGGACATGGTGAAGAAGCTTTTTACGTCCAAAACCCGGATGATCATCTTAAATTCACCACAAAACCCAACTGGGAGCATTTTATCAGCTGATGACATGAAAGCCCTGATTAAACTGGTTAGTGGTACAGATATTTTGATTTTGAGTGATGAAGTGTATGAGCATTTAATTTACGATGAGCAAAAGCACCAAAGTGTAATGTTATATCCCGAATTAAAGCAGCGGAGCTTCATTGTAGCCTCTTTTGGCAAGCTTTTACATGCTACAGGCTGGAAGCTCGGCTATTGCCTTGCACCCGAAAAACTAACCAAAGAATTCAGGAAGGTACACCAATTTAATGTTTTCAGCGTTAATAGTCCCATGCAACAAGCTATTGCCACTTATTTGCAAACACCTGCCAATTACACCGGAATTGCTGCCTTTTTTCAGGAGAAACGTGATTATTTCAGGAGTCTGCTGGCCGAAAGCAGATTAGAACTACTACCCTGCAACGGATCGTATTTTCAGTGCGTTAGCTACCGGAAAATCAGCGATGAAAAAGATACCGATTTTAGTATGCGGCTGATTAAGGAATTTGGTGTGGCCACGATACCTGTTTCTGCATTTTACCAGAAAGGTACCGACCACAAAATCATCAGGTTCTGTTTTGCCAAAGAGCACGAAACACTGGCTTTAGCTGCAGAGAAATTAAAGAATATTTAACGGCACCAAACTCATATAGAAATGGAAGCACCTGTTTACACTCAAATAGAAAACCTGAAAGTAACTGTTTTTCAGGCTTATCTTTTTTGGGAAAACATCGATAAGAACCTCTTAAACCTTGCCCTTCGCCTCTCCATGGGTGTACGGGAAAAAACAGATTTAATTATTCTGCCCGAAATGTTTAACACCGGTTTTAGCATGAACTCCGAAGCCCTGGCCGAAGAAATGGGTGGTAAAACCATGCAGTGGATGCACAAAATGGCCGATTTATACAATTGTGTAGTTACCGGCAGTATCATTATAAAAGAAAATAACCAATATTATAACCGCTTAATCTGGATGGAACCAGATGGAAAGTATCAGCATTACGATAAGCGCCATTTGTTTGGCATGGGCGATGAAGACGAGCATTTTAGCCCTGGAAAGCAAAAACTGGTGGTTGAGCTCAAAGGCTGGAAGATTAGACTGGCCATTTGCTACGACCTCCGTTTCCCGGTGTGGTTACGTAATGTAGATCAGGAGTACGATATATTACTGTTAGTGGCTAACTGGCCTGATAAGCGTTCGGCCCACTGGAAAGCCCTGATTCCGGCTCGTGCAATAGAAAACCAAAGTTATGTTATTGCTGTAAACCGTGTGGGCCATGATGGCAATCAGATTTACCACAGTGGCTTATCGATGTGTTTAGATCCTTATGGCAATACCGTTTATTACAAGCCAGAAGACGAAGATTTATATACCTTTAGTATCAATTACGAAGAACTGGTTAAAATCAGACGGCAGTTTCCATTTCTTAAAGATGCAGATAGATTTACCATTAGTTAGAAAATAACCAATTATCAAATTCCAATTTACAAAATACAACTACCGATTAACCAGTTAAACGATTTAAATAATTAACCAAACAGCTACCAATTAACCAGTTAACCAGTTAACCAATTTATACAATTAACCAAATAAAACAACAAACCATCCAACATACATGTTTAACCGCCGTAAATTTATAAAAGCCTCTGCCCTTTCTGCCGGGTTACTGGCCATTGATAAAAGCAGTATTGTCAACGTAGTTCCGCAGAACAACCAAAAAGCAGCTAATTTCCCGATTGTAATTTCGACCTGGGATTTTGGGATTGCGGCCAATGCCGATGCCTGGAAAGTGCTTTCTACTGGCGGTCGTGCTTTAGATGCTGTTGAGCAAGGCGTTTGGGTTCCGGAGGCTGATGAAAAAAATCAGTCGGTTGGTTATGGTGGTTTACCTGATCGTGATGGCCGTGTAACGCTCGATGCCTGTATTATGGATGAACAAGGCAATTGCGGGGCGGTTTTAGCGCTTGAGTATATTAAACATCCCATTTCGGTAGCACGTAAAGTAATGGAAAAAACGCCGCACGTAATGCTGGCGGGCGATGGAGCACTTCAGTTTGCATTGGAGCAAGGCTTTAAAAAAGAAAACCTGCTTACCCCTGCTAGCGAAAAAGCATGGAAAGAATGGTTAAAAACAGCCAAGTATGCACCGGTAATGAATATTGAGAATAAGCTTTATCAAAAAGCTGCTCCTCAAAAATTACCCGGAAACCAATATAACCACGATACTATTGGTATGTTAGCCATCGATGCCAAGGGAAACATTTCTGGTGCCTGCACCACTAGCGGCATGGCTTATAAACTTCACGGTCGCATTGGTGATAGCCCTATTATTGGTGCAGGTTTATATGTAGATAATGAAATTGGCGGTGCAACTTCTACAGGGGTTGGCGAAGAAGTAGTGAGAAATGTAGGTTCGTTTTTGGTAGTAGAACTGATGCGGCAAGGTTACAGCCCTGAAGCAGCTTGTAAAGAAGCCGTAATGCGTATCATTAAAAAGAAACCCGAAACCGCTAAAAATATCCAGGTGGGTTTCCTTGCAATCAATAAAAAAGGTGAATATGGCGCTTATGCTATTCAACAAGGCTTTAGTTATGCGGTTTGTAATGCCGAAAAACAAGATCTTTTAATTAAAGGAAAAAGCTACTATTAATCATTTACGATATTCATAGCTCACATCTAAATACAAACTCCAATGGGATTACTAGCAAAGATTTTCGGTAAAAAGAACGTTGCCGAGCGCAAAGGCGAGCCAGATATGGTTGTTGTTCCGGAGGATAATGAAAAAATGGATTGGGCCATTGAAAAGGCTGTGCTCACCTTATGGTATTTTGAAGCCAGCCTGAAAAACCCTTTGCCACACCAGGATTACTTTTCAGTTAAGGTGATGATTATTGACGGAGATAAAGGAGAGCATATCTGGTTAACCGATCCTCATTTCGATGATGAAGGGAATTTATTTGGTACTGTTGGAAATGCTCCGGTTAATGTACATAGCGTAAAACTGAATCAAAAAATCGGGATTAAACGCGAGCTGATATCTGATTGGATGATTATCGAAGACGGTCGATTAATTGGCGGTTACACCATCAGGGCTATCCGCGATAACATCCCCGATAAAGATAAAATGGCCTTTGATCAGCAGATCAATTTGTACATTGATGAGGGCGTTGATCATTTTAAAACAAATCTGGAAACACCCGAAGGTGCCATTCTATCTTTAGAAAAAGCTTATAATTACAAGGATATCAATGCAGCGATGGATTGTAAAGATTTTTTCGAAGAAGCTACCACAATGCTCTCAGGCATGGATATGGATATCAATAAAGCAATAATCGCTGAAACTGCAGAATTGTTAAAATTGTCTTTCATCAAAAATATTGAAGAAAACGGCTTTCCTGATTTTTCAGCTATCCAGAATGCATTCCCCGAACGTAAAAAGATCGATGAAACACACTGGGTAATTACCGAAGTCTGCTGGCATCCGGATGGTGGCAAATCTGTTCAGCAATTAAATACCTACAAATCACCAAAAGGTTGGGTGGTACTTGGCCCAAATGGACCAAAAGCATAATATCAAACCAAGCACAACATGAATAATAAAGGAACAATTGGCGGATTAGAAGTATGTGCCAATTCTTATACTTCTGCCCTGGCTGCACAAAATGGCGGTGCCATCAGGGTAGAATTTTGCGATAACCTGGCCGAAGGCGGTACCACACCCAGCTATGGACAGCTGGCGCTTGCTAAAAAAAATCTTACCATTGCCATTTGGCCGATTATCCGTCCGCGGGGTGGCGATTTCTTATATTCCGATATCGAGTTTGAGTTGATGAAGGAAGATATAATCGCCTGTAAATCTTTAAAATGTGATGGGGTGGTTATTGGTATACTTCATGCCGATGGCAGCATTGATAAAGCCAGATGTGCCGAATTGATTGCACTTGCACAGCCCATGGGGGTAGCTTTTCACCGGGCATTTGATATGAGTAACAACATGGATCAGGCCTTAGAAGACCTTATTGAGCTCAAAGTTCAACGGGTTTTAACTTCAGGTGGTGCACCAAACGCCCCGCTGGGTATCGAAAAACTGGCTCAACTCGTTAAACAAGCTAATGGCCGCATTGCGATTATGCCTGGTGCTGGTATAAATGAAAGCAACATACAGGAACTGATTACCAAAACCGGTGCTAAAGAATTTCATGCTTCGGCAAAGGGATTTGTAGCCAGTAAAATGGAGCATAGAAATACCGAAACCAAAATGGGCAGCATCGAAGATGAATACCGTTACGAATTAACTTCTGAAGCGAAGGTTAAGGCTTTAACCGAAATTATCGGAAACAATTTAAATAAATAGTATTCAGTTAATTAGTATATTTAAGTAACCATTAACTATACTAATTATGATCAAAAAACTAGTCCCCCTCTTTGCGGTGGCTTTACTATTAGCGGCATGCCAGAGTAAAGAAGCAAAAACAACTGAAACGGTAGCTACCGATACTACAAAGTATCCGTACACACCTAAAAAAGTGCACAACTGGCAAATGAACCCTGAACCTCAGAACATGGTTGCGGCCATGAGCGCATTAAAAGGTTTTGCATCATTGGATACGGCTGCTGTTAAGCCTTTTCTTGGCGACAGCATCTGGCTTATGGTAGATAACTATAGCTTTAAAGGCACCAGAAGTCAGTTTTTAGGTGAAGCCCAACACGAAATAGACCGATTTAAGCATATCCAGATTGATATGGAAGATATGGAATCGGTAATCAGCAAAGATAAATCAGAAGAATGGGTGAGTTTGTGGTACAAACAGATCTCGACGATGAAAGATGGTAAAACCGATACCGTAAACTGCTTTAACGATTTTAAAATGAAAGACGGTAAAGTGGTGGGCTGGTCTGAGTATGTGCAACACCCGATGAAGGGTAAGCCTTGATGATGAGATATCGTGTTTTGACATGCTCAAGGTGATGATTTTAATAGATTATCCGTCATTTCGAGCGGAGTCGGGAGATCTCTTTATAATTACGTCCTTCGACAGGTTGCCGTTGACAGAAACTAATAGAATTCTCGTCATTGCGAGGAACGAAGCAATCTTAATGCGCTCGTTGTAAGATTGCTTCGTCGGCTGAAAAAGCCTTCTCGCAATGGCGAATTTTCGCAACTAATTTTTATGAAATAAATTAATCCTACCATTGACAGACCCGGTAGAAGAATCGTCATCTCGACTGAAGCGCAGCGAAATGGAGAGATCTTTAAATAGATTTAGCTTCGCTGAGAACTTCGTGCGTCTTTACTGCGTTGCACTCCGCTCAAAATGATGCCCCTGAATGGGCTGTTATTCACATTAATTTTTATGAATAAATTAACCCTCAGGATGAGAAACTTTAATTTTCTATAATCTGAAAAAGTCAGATGGAAACATCTGACTTCACTTATACTTCACAGCTGATTAATCGCCACTACCTGGTACATAATGCAGGCCTGGTGTTAAATAGTGCAATAAAATAACCCTCGAATAACGGTAATTGATAGGCGATAAAAGCAGCACACCGCTTAAAATCAAGGCAACATAATACCAAAGGTTTTCGTAAACCAAGGGTAAGCCCAAAATGTATGAGGCTACGCCTATGGTAATGATCTCGGCAACATTCATGGCGTAACTCACAAACATGGCTACGTAGAAGAAACCCGGTTCACGCTCGAATTTTAAATTGCAGTGCGGGCAGTTAATATTTGTTTTTTGAAGTCTGAACGAATAAGCATTTCCCGTAAAAATATCGCCTTTGCGGCAACGTGGGCATTTACATTGTAAAAAGGATTGAAATTTTGATAACTCAGCCATAATATTCTGATTTGATACTACAAAGTTAGGCTTTAATATTCCACTAAATTATGATCTGTGTCATGTTTATCAGATCATTTGTTCATTGGTATCATGCTACCCTTTTACTATTTTTCCTTTAACAGTTTTAATCAAACCTTTCTCAGCAAGCATTTTTACACCACGGATTACCGTTTCTACCCGTAAGCCAGTCATATCGGCCAGCTCCTGCCGGGTTACCTTTAAATGTTCGCCTACAGCAATATCGTGCAGCAAATAGTTGATAATGGTGAGTAAACGGTGATCGGCTTTTTCATTGGCCAGTTCTTCGAGCATCATCGATTTATAAAATAACCTGTGACTCAGCGTCTGGATCAGGTTCATGCTAAAATCTGGCTCATGCTTAATCAGGCTGAAAAAGTCATCCTTATTTACGGCAATAAGCTGCGAATCTTTATTGGCAATGGTAAAGGCCAGATAAGGCCTGTTAATGAGCAATGCAGGTTCGCCAAAATGTTGTCCTGTTTTAAAAACACCCTGAATAAATTCCTTGCCTTCATCGCTTACGGTTACCATGCGCACCTCTCCCGATTTAATGAAATACACATACCTGGGCTGCATGCCGGGTTCGTAAATCATCGAATCTTTAGCGTAAGTTTTTACCTTTAAACCGCGATCAATCAGCTTCTGAATATTCATTTTTCAGGGAGCCTTAAACTAGCCTAAGGTTTCTTTCATTAACCGGGTGTAAAACTCCTTCAGTGTAATACCCATAGCTGCTACCTGTTGCGGAATAAAGCTGGTAGCCGTTTGTCCGGGAATGGTATTAATTTCAATAAAATAGAATTTTCCGGTTTCATGCTCAAGGAAATAATCTACCCGTACCACACCCCTGCAGTTTAATTTTTTATATACATCGGTTACCACCTGTTGTACCCTAACCAACTCTTCATCAGTCATGTTGCCTGGGGTAATTTCTTCGGTAGCACCGGGTGTGTATTTAGCTTCAAAATCGAAGAACTCGTTTTGCGGAATAACTTCAGTAGTTGGCAAAACAATAACCTTTCCTTCGGCACCAAAAATACCGATCGAAAACTCACGGCCACTCACAAATTCTTCTATCAGGATCTGGCTATCTTCTTTAAAAGCTTTTTCAATTGCCGCTTCCAGGTCGTCGGCATGTTTAACCTTGGTCATACCAATGCTGCTCCCGCCACTGTTGGGTTTTACAAAATACGGAAGCCTTAAATCCTGTTTAATCTGATTTACATTGTAGTTGCCATCTTTAAAGATCTGCACCGATTTAGCGGTATATAAATGATCAATCCCTTCAACAATGGCTTTGGTATAGCCTTTATTCATGGTGATTGATGAGGTTAACGCATCGCAGGTAGTGTAAGGAATGCCAATCATATCGAAATAGCCCTGCAACTTACCATCTTCTCCCGGCGAGCCGTGTATGGCAATAAATACACCGTCGAACTTTATCTTTCTTCCTTCTAATGTTAAAGAAAAATCGTTTTTATCAATTTCAATTTTTACCGAATCGGCAGGCTCGTAAAACCAGCCCTTTTCGTTCAGCATAATTTTATAAACATCGTATAATTCGGGGTCGATATGTTGCGCAATAGTTGCCGCACTTTTTACTGAAACAACCCATTCGCCTGTGGTACCGCCTGTTAACAATGCTATCGTTTTTTTCATGTCTGAAATCCTTATTATAAATAGAAATTGATTATAAATATATCCTCAAAAATATAAATATCTTTGTGCATTAGTTAATTTTGACTGGTAGAATATTCAATAAATAAAATCTAAATAATTGGACGGATAATTGCTTGTGCAGGTATTCTGTTTTATATTCAATGATTTAAAATAGCTACATTTGAGCTTACACGCATAACCCAAAATTTAAGATTCATGTCTAAATTTATAGATTATTTAAAAACGAAATCCTTTAGAAACAACATTTTAGCAGCCGTTATTACCGTTATTGTTTTGCTGCTAATCGCTTTTTTTAGCTTAAGATATTACACCAAGCATGGTCAGGGCTTAAATGTGCCGTTGGTTAAAGGACTGCCATTTGAACAGGCTGTAAAAAAACTCGGAGATGCAGGCTTAAAATACGAAGTAGATTCGGTTTTTATTCTCGACCAGCCAGCGGGTATTGTTATCGACCAGGATCCAGATCCTAATACTTTTGTAAAAGATAACCGTACCATTTACTTAACAATTAATGCGGGTAAAACACCCAATACAAAATTCCCTGATATCGCGTTTAAAACCCTGAGAGAGGCACAGGCACTTATTGAGAGTTCGCGTTTAAAACTTGGCGATACCACTTACAGACCAGATGTGAGTCGTGATGTGGTATTGGAAGCTTCATTTGGTGGCCAGCCCATTACTGCTGGTCAGATTGTTCCCGTAGGCTCACGAATCAACCTTGTTTTGGGCGATGGACGCGGAAATGAAGAAGTAGAAATCCCGCAGTTAATGGGCTTAACCATGGACGAGGCGAAATTTAGCTTAAAAGGCTCGAACCTGAGTTTAGGTACCATTATTTACGATGGTCCGATAACCGATAGCGCAGCTGCAGTAATCATTAAACAAGACCCTGTGGTGGCCGATTCGGTGACCAAAGTGGCCATTGGCACTAAAATAAACATTACTTTATCTAACAAACAACAATAATTACGCATAATATACCGATGACTGAAGTAGAAAAAAAGAATATGAGTACAGGCAAAAAAGTAGCCCTGATAGTTGCACTGGTTGTGATTTTAATTGGTGGTTATTTTGCACTAAACCTTTACCGACTGTACTTTGCCACTAACGTTACCGAAAATCAAAAATACCTGTACATTAAAACGGGAAGCAGTTACAATGACCTCGTAGCTGAAATAAAGAAGAAAGACCTGGTAAAAAGCATTTCTTCGTTTACGGCAGCAGCCGGAAAAATGAACCTGGCCAATAGTGTTAAACCTGGCCGTTACCGTTTATTAAAGGGAATGACCAACCGTACTTTGATTAACCTGATTAAAGCCGGTAACCAGGATCCTGTTAAGCTAAAGTTCCATAACATCCGCAAGAAGGAAAACTTTGCAGCCTATTTGGCCAGCAACCTCGAAGCCGATTCTTTAAGTTTCATTAATGCTTTAGATTCTACTGCCCTGATTGCCAAATATGGTTTTAATCAGGATAATGTTTACACCATGTTTATCCCAAACACCTACGAAATGTATTGGAACATTTCGCCGGTTGATTTCTTTGAAAGGATGCACAAGGAATATGATAAATTCTGGAATACAGAACGCAAGCAAAAGGCAGCCAGCTTAAATCTAACGCCAGCTCAGGTTTATACCCTGGCTTCTATTGTAGATGGTGAGGCGCTTTACGATAAAGAAATGCCAATTATTGCCGGCTTGTATTTAAACCGTTTAAACAAGGGTATATTGTTACAAGCCGATCCGACTGTAATTTTCGCCAATAACGATTTTACGGTGAAAAGGGTAACAGGGAAGTTGTTGCAGGTACAATCGCCTTACAACACCTATAAATATGCAGGTTTGCCTCCGGGGCCAATTATGATGCCGAGTATAAATGCAATCGATGCTGTATTAAACCGCGATAAGAACAATTACATTTACATGTGCGCCAAGGAAGATTTCTCGGGTTACCACAACTTTGCCGAAACCAAGGCTGAGCATGAAGTAAATGCCAAAAAATACCGTGAGGCTTTAAATAAAAGGAACATATTTAAGTAATGTATAGCCACAGTACAAAAATACGGGTGCGCTATGGCGAAACCGATCAGATGGGTTATATGTATTATGGTAACTATGCCCAATATTATGAAGTAGGCCGGGTAGAAATGCTGCGCAGTTTAGGTATGAGCTACAGCTCTATGGAAGCGGATGGTATTATGATGCCTGTTTTAGAACTAAAATGCAAATACATTAAACCTGCACTTTACGATCAGGAAATTACGGTAAAAACAATTATTAAAACCCTCCCTGGTATCAGGATCTTTTTTGAATACGAGCTGTATAACGAAAAGGAAGAGCTGATTAACCTTGGGGCCACCACCCTGGTTTTTGTAGACATGAAAAAGAATAAACCTACAAATCCACCCGAAAATTTTATGGAGAAATTATCGGTATTTTTTAATTAGTAATACAATGGAATGGTTACACCGGCAATTATTACATCTTAAGCTCTATTCGAGGTTTATCGAATGGACCAAAGGATGTGTTTTGCCTGGTTTTAGTCCACTCCCATTATATACGGTTGCCACTTTCTTTTTCAGGGAAATTGGGAAGGATACCCTGGTTAATAAAGCCTCATCGCTGGCTTATAGCTTTATGCTGGCCATTTTTCCGGGCATTATCTTCCTTTTTACGCTTATTCCATTTATCCCGATAAAGGGTTTCCAGGATCAGCTGTTAAACCTCATCCAACTCGTATTGCCGCACAATGCTTTCGATGCTTTTGAAACAACTTTAAAGGATATCATCAAAAACCAAAACAGGGGATTGTTATCCTTTGGTTTTTTCTCTGCACTATTTTTTGCAACCAATGGGGTTAAAAACCTGATGAAAGCTTTTAACAAATCATCGTTGATTATCGAAACCCGGGGTTGGTTAAAACAGCGTTTAATTGCATTGATATTAACCGTTATCATCTGTTTTTCGATCATCATATGCATCAGTGCCATGGCTTTAGGCGATATTTTACTGACTAAAATTAATGACGAATTACACTTAAAAGACAGCTTTCTGGTTTATACGGTAAACTTTACCCGTTGGGCCTTATTGGCCGCACTGTATTTTATTACCATTTCTATTTTGTACCGCTACGGCCCATCTCATACCAAAAAGTGGAAGCTTTTTAGCGCAGGCTCATGGCTGGCCACTATTCTGGCTTTTTTAACCATCTGGGGTTTTTCTTACTACATTAACCATTTCGGTTCTTATAATAAAGTGTACGGCTCAATTGGTACTTTAATCGTAGTGATGATCTGGCTTTACCTCAATTCTTTGATTTTGCTGATCGGTTTTGAGCTGAATGCCAGTGTTGATGTAAGCAAAAGAAGCGTAAAAATTATCCGCCCTACCTTTAATCTCTTCAAAAAATCGGAGCCAATTGAAGAAAATATTCAGAAGAAATAATTTTTTCTCGCTCTGTGTTAAGTAATTATCAATTTTATATAAAAAAAACACAATCAGAGTTTGCAGATTTAGCCGGAGTTTGTACTTTTGCCTCCGGAAAGCTGGCAGAGTGGTCGAATGCGGCAGTCTTGAAAACTGTTGACTGTAACAGGTCCGGGGGTTCGAATCCCTCGCTTTCCGCCCAGAAATACTAAACCCGACAATAGTCGGGTTTTTTGTTTTACAGGATTTTCGCCAAGCAATAATGCTGAGGATATTCCAGCCAGTTATCGCCTGCTGATCATATAGCATCATGCTCCGTATTTTGGATCATGTTCAAAAGTTGTGGACTATGCAAATAATTTGGTTAGCCTAAACAGGAAAAAGTTTATATTTCCTACTCCTCTGAACTGTCTTCTGAAAGCCTTTATTTTAGCATTGAATGACTCGGCGG